>ERZ779865.584-NODE-584-length-31658-cov-4.395374_pt1 | contig 31658 bp, 27 predicted proteins | sample MGYA00433088_ERZ779865 | MGnify/ENA primary metagenome ERZ779865 (study PRJEB29588, sample SAMEA2151703) | human gut metagenome | biome: human gut; feature: human-associated habitat; material: faeces | place: Denmark | collected 2008/2010 ... | reverse complement strand
CCGACCATCTGGGGCGTCGGGTACCGATTTAAATTGTAAGAAGTTTATTTTGCATGTATCAAAGAAAAATGGCGTGGAAGTTGGGATATGACTTCCACGCTTTATTCATGACAATAGAATGTTCGCGGAGAGTGTATTCTATTGTTTAGTGATTGATATCTGGCAGAGGGACTTGAGATGGAGTATCAAAAGGGTATATAATAAAAAAGTTCGGGTTCAGATAGAGTGAATCACCGGATGGAACATAAGAACCAGCAAGCAGTAGAAATGAGGAACAGTATGCAGCCAGCGATCATTTATGAAGATGAAGATATTATCGTCTGCAAAAAGCCGGCAGGCGTGGCGACACAGACAAAACGCATTGGACAGGCAGATATGGAAAGCATGCTCAAAAACTACCGGGCGTCCAAAGGGGAAACTCCTTATATCAGTGTGGTACATCGGTTAGACCAACCGGTGGAAGGAGTCATGGTGTTTGCAAAAAATAAAGAGTCGGCAGCGGATTTAAGCCGTCAGATTAAAACGAAATCCGCAGACAAATATTATTATGCCATGACGGACGGAGTGCCGGAAAAGAAAAAGGGAACCTTAGAGGATGAACTTTTGCAGAACGGAAAGACAAATACATCTGAGGTAGTGGAGAGAGGAACACCGCAGGCGAAACATGCATGCCTTTCCTACGAAGTCATCGAACAGGATGGAAGACATGCCGTTTTGCGCATCAAACTTGATACCGGACGTCACCATCAGATCCGGGTTCAGCTTGCACATGCAGGGATACCGATCGTTGGGGATAAAAAGTATAATTTTAAGGAAAACATAGCGCCGTCGGGCAGAAAGCTTGCACTGTGTTCGTTCAGACTTGCGTTCCGCCATCCGAAAACGCATAGAAAACTGGAGTTTGAAATTGACAAGCCTTTTGGTTTATCATAAAATAAATCCAAAGGTTTAGATAGAAGAGTAAGGAGATTTATCATGGCAAAGGACAAGAAGTTAGTAGAGGCAATCACTTCCATGGAGGAAGATTTTGCCCAGTGGTATACAGACGTGGTTAAAAAAGCGGAACTGATCGATTATTCATCCGTAAAGGGATGTATGATCCTTCGTCCGGCAGGTTATGCGATCTGGGAAAATATTCAGCACGAGTTAGACCGCCGTTTCAAAGAGACCGGTGTTGAGAACGTATATTTACCGCTGTTTATTCCGGAGAGCCTGTTAGAGAAAGAAAAAGATCATGTGGAGGGATTTGCACCGGAGGTTGCGTGGGTAACTTATGGTGGTCTGAATCAGCTCCCGGAACGTCTGTGTGTCAGACCAACTTCCGAGACATTGTTCTGTGATTTTTATAAAAATATTATCCAGTCTTACCGTGATTTACCAAAGGTATACAACCAGTGGTGCTCTGTTGTGAGATGGGAGAAAGAGACACGTCCGTTCTTACGTTCCAGAGAGTTCTTATGGCAGGAGGGACACACGGCACATGCAACTGCGGAGGAAGCAGAGCAGAGAACCGTACAGATGTTAAATGTTTATGCGGATTTCTGTGAGGAAGTGTTGGCAATGCCGGTTGTACGTGGACAGAAGACGGAAAAAGAAAAATTTGCAGGTGCAGAGGCAACTTATACGATCGAAGCGCTGATGCATGATGGAAAGGCTTTACAGTCAGGAACCAGCCACAACTTTGGCAATGGATTTGCAAAAGCATTTGGCATTCAGTATACAGATAAGGATAACAAACTTCAGTATGTATATCAGACATCCTGGGGTATGACAACACGTCTGATCGGTGCGATCATCATGGTACATGGAGATGATTCCGGTCTTGTGCTGCCGCCACGTATTGCGCCGGTACAGGCTATGGTCATTCCGATCCAGCAGCAGAAAGACGGTGTGCTTGACACTGCAAAAGAAGTCTGTGAACGTATCGGAAAACTCTGCCGCGCAAAACTTGATGATTCGGACAAGAGTCCGGGATGGAAGTTCTCTGAGCAGGAGATGAGAGGTATTCCGGTTCGTATCGAACTTGGACCGAAGGATATTGCAGCAGGTAAATGTGTGGTAGTACGCCGTGATACCAGAGAGAAGATCGAGATCGCATTAGATGAACTTGAAGCAAAACTTCCAGAGTTATTAGAGCAGATTCAGAAAGATATGTTTGAGCGTGCAAAAGCACACAGGGATGCGCATATCTGGGATGCACATAACTACGAAGAATTTACCGCGATTGCAAATGAGAAGCCTGGCTTTATCCGTGCAATGTGGTGTGGAGATCAGGCATGCGAAGACAAGATCAAAGAAGATCTTGCAGTGACTTCACGTTGTATGCCATTCCATGATCAGGAGCATATTTCCGATGTATGTGTATGCTGTGGAAAGCCGGCACACAAATTGGTATATTGGGGTAAAGCATACTAAAACAATGAATGTGTGTTAGGAACACATGGATAGTCTTATATGAAAACAGAACTGGAAAGTGATTCAGGGGATATAGACAGATTTCCCTGAATTACAAGGTTCTGTTTCCTTTTTACATAATATGAAAACGATTCCGGTAGCGTTTCTGCAACGAATCATACGATAAAAAAGTACATGTAACACAAAATATTATTTTTCCAGGGGCAGGAGAAGATGATAGAAAAGTATTATGATGGTGCGATAGAACAGGTAGCGGACGGTTTGGGAACTGTGGAAAAGAACCAACTTTTAGTCAGATACAGTGGACAATTTTCCGTAGAAAAATTAAATGATACAAAGCAGTTAGAACAAAATAAAGATATTTTTGTGCAGGTGCACGAGTTTGAGGCGGGAGAGATTACCAGAGCATACGAACCGTATCTTACCATGATCTGTGATGGCTTCAGGCGGTATATGACCGGAACCTTTGAAGATTTTATGGAAGCATGCGATGTGTATGATCTGCATCGTCCGGTTTTGCTGGGCTATTTTAATCAGGATTATGCAAAGCGTGAGGAGATAATTCTGCTTGATGAGGTGGCATATGAACAGGAGCGTATGTTAGCGGCACTTGAACGTATGTTGTGTGCCATTGCAGACAGACATCCGATTCTTCTAATTTTAAATCGTTTTCAGCTTGCTCCTAAAAGCACTATGCAGTTGACGGCACGTCTTTTAAAAATTGAAAACTGCAATATTGGTCTTGTGCTTGGTGTGAGTGACATACAGGCAATGCCGGAGTTTTTAGTACCGGATTGGGAAATGCTGTATGAAACATTAGATGATGGCAGCAAGATTTATCATATCGGAAACTCCGGCAGGAAAAAAGAAGAAATTGCAGAGGATGAAAAGTATATTGACTATGGAAGTGAAAAAGTATACCGGAAACTGCAGAATATGGTGGAATTTCTTGATTTTGACCAGGCGGCATACTATTTAGAAACCATAGAGCGAAAGATAAAATTTGATAATCTTTTCGTGGATGATGCCGCACGGTTTCGCATGTGGCTTTTGTTTGCCAAAGTTTCGATTTTAAGACAGGATATTCCCAAAGCACTTGAAATCTGTGAAGATTTAGAGAAAATTCATCTTGCAGGGAAGGAAGATGAATGCGCATATGAGCAGGATTATCTGATCGCAACCGCCTATATGTATCAGGGAAAATTAAAAGAAGCCTTAAAGAAGGCAGGAGAAACATACCGTATTGCCGGGAAAATGTCCGATGATTACCGCATGTTTTTATCGGAGTTGTTAGAAGCCCAGATACAGATGTCCGGCTGGTATAATATTTTTTTCTGTGCGCAGGATGTAAAGATCAAGGAAAGCCTGATCCAAAATCTGATCCGCTATAATTACCGCAATCATCTGGCGCATGTATATATTTATGCGTATGATAATAAGCCGGAAATCGTGGAAAAGGCGAACCAGTCTGAGGAGCTTCTGATTTATTTCAGCAAGGGAATCCGCATAGCAAAAGAAATCGGAAATGAGCATCTGATCAACACGGCATACCAGAAGAATATTATGCTGTCATCGACGAACGGTATGTATGAAATATCCCTGCTTTATTCGGTGCGGACTTATGAGGAATTGAAAGATAAAAAATCAATTCAGGCGGGGCGTATTTATTCGGGGATTGCATACAATTTATGTGCGATCGGTGAAAATGAATGTGCAATGGCATATTACAAGCATGCGATCCGTCTGTTTTATCATCTGAGAGAGCCGGAGGATATTGCAGAAGTTCAGTATAACATGTCTTTCAATTGTATTATGTGCGGTCAGTACGAAAAGGCAGAGTTTTATCTGACACAGTGCATGAAAGCGGTGGAGCGCCTGCATTTGAACAGCTTAAGAGTCTGTAATCTGTCCAAATTATATGGACTGCTTGCACTGGTGTCTATCTTAGAGGGCAACCGGTTTAACTGTGAGCGTTACTTAAATAACTGCCGGCAGTTTTTAAATTATGTCATAGAAAAAGAGAAGATGGGAGATGGTTTTGGAACAGTCCACGATTATGCAAAGGTGGATGATGATATGTTTTTGTATAATTTTTCCCATGGCCTGCTTGCCGTACACGATGGAGACTACGAAAAAGCTGATTCGGATTATGAAAAGGCGGAGGATTATCTGAGCCGTTCGGAGGGAAATCAGTTTTTCAGCTATGCACTTTTCCGGAAAAAGCGGATGGAATGTTTCAAATGTCTCGAAAACCGGGAAGGCTATGAGAAGCAGAAAAAAACGTTAGAGGAATACGAAAAACAGCATTTTAGTACCTATGGAAAACTGGCAGAAAAAGTGATGGATACGTTGCCGCCGATGGATGAGGCGGACGGGCAGCAGGAGGTTTCCGTACAGGAATTAGACGCACTTCTCTGGCAGGAGAGCATGGTGCTCGCATATAAGAGCAAGAAACATCAGCTTGATTTTATTTCGACCTGGCAGAAACTGATCGATGTGACCGGAGTCTGTGCAGAGGAAATGATCGATGCGGTCATGAAAACTTTTTTAAATCATTTTAATGTGGATTGCGCGGTATATGCGCGCTGTATGGAGAGACAGACGCAGGTATTATACAATAATACAGGAATAGATTTAAATGAGGAGAGGATTGGCAGGATCATCACATCCTTAAAAAGAAATCCGGGAGGATATGCGATTTCGAAGATCAGTAGCAACTACAACGAACACCAGGATATCACGGCGCTGTTTGGTGAGGATGATGTCTGTTCTTTAGTGGCTGTACCGTATTTTAACAATGCAAAACTGGAAAGTTTTCTGATCACTTATGTGAGGATGAAGGATAACTGGCATTCTTCCGTAAACCGTTATATGCTCGATGAAGATGATTTAAATATGTATCAGCTTTTATTCCGTGAGGTAAAATATTCTTTGAACCGTCTCGACGCATATGATAAAATATACGAGATGAACAATAAACTCTATCTTTCAGCGGTTACAGACCAGTTGACCGGAATTTATAACAGGGAAGGTTTTTATCGGAGAATCAAAGCTCTGATGGAAGAATTTTCAGGTGGTATACGTAAACCGGAACTGGGACTGATGTTTATTGATCTCGATAATTTCAAGCATTATAATGATACTTACGGTCATGATGTCGGAGATCTGGTTTTAAAGGAAATGGCGGATATTTTTTCGAGTCTGTGTGAAAAGCAGGGATTTGTCTGCCGTTACGGCGGAGATGAATACATTATCGTATTTTGTGCCGCGGATAAAGAAAAACTGAGAGAGACAGCGGAGCAGATCTATCAGCGGATCGATCAGGCGGATGGTTTTGAAAAAGCAATCTCTGAAAAACTGAAAAAAGAGATTTCTATCCGGAAAGAGCAGCGTATTTCCTGTTCCATTGGAATCGTTTCGGCGGAAGATATTCATGACGAGGAAGAAATCAATCAGATGATCAAACGGGCAGATGATCTGCTCTATTCGATCAAGACAACGAAAAAGGGAACTTACCGTATATGAAAATCGCTTTACCGGAAAAAGTAAAATTTATCATAGAAACATTAGAAACACATGGGTACGAGGCATATGCAGTCGGCGGGTGTGTGCGTGATACCATGTTACACCGCACGCCGGGTGACTGGGACATCACGACACAGGCGAAACCGGAGCAGGTCAAAGAAATATTTGCTGAAAAGAAGATTCATACCATTGATACCGGGATCCAGCACGGAACCGTGACCGTGATGGTAGAACATGAAGGGTTTGAGGTGACGACCTACCGGATCGATGGAGAATATGAGGATGCGAGACATCCGAAAAATGTGCAGTTTACGGCGAGTCTGTTAGAGGATTTAAAAAGACGCGATTTTACGATCAATGCCATGGCGTACAATGACAAAAATGGACTGATCGATGCATTTAACGGTGTGGGGGATTTAGAACGCGGTGTGATCCGCTGTGTGGGATGTGCCATAGAACGTTTCTCTGAGGATGCATTGCGGATGCTTCGCGCTGTGCGTTTTGCCGCACAGCTTGGTTTTTCAATCGAGGAAGAGACAAAGAAAGCCATGGTAAAACTTGCGCCAAATATTGCAAAAGTCAGTGCAGAGCGGATACAGACCGAGCTGGTAAAATTAATTACATCTGCACATCCGGGCGAGATCAAAACAGCGTGGGAGACAGGGCTTACAGCAGTGTTTCTGCCAGAGTTTGACCGTATGATGGAGACGCCGCAGAACACAAAGCATCATTGTTATTCGGTCGGAGAACACACTGTGGCAGCCTTAAATCATATTGTGGGAGATAAGGTGCTGCGTCTTACGATGTTGTTACACGATGTGGCAAAACCTGTGTGCAGGACCATGGATACTTCCGGTAATGACCATTTTTACGGACATCCAAAGGAAGGCAGTGAGATGGCGAGGAAGATTCTTCGCCGGTTAAAATTTGACAATGACACGACCGATAAGGTGTGCCGTCTTGTGTGCTGGCATGATGACAATCCACCGCTTTCGGAAAAAAATATAAGAAGGGCGGTAAGCAGGATCGGAGTAGAACAGTATCCGGCATTATTTGCAGTGAAACGTGCGGATATCCTGGCGCAGAGTGAATATCAGAGAGAAGAAAAACTCTCTTATGTAGATGGTTACGAGGCATTATACCGGGAAATTTTAGAGAAGAATCAGTGTCTTACGATACGGGACTTAGCAGTAAACGGAAGCGATCTGATCGATGCCGGAATGAAACCGGGAAAAGAAATTGGTGAAACATTAAAAGATTTTTTAGAACTGGTGCTTGATGATCCGGGGCTGAATACCAGAGAGCAGTTATTAGGGCGAATCAGTAGTCATGAATGAACAAACCCTCTCATATGATGAAGAGACACGGTGGTAAGACCGTAATCAATCATATGGGGGGCGTTTTTTTGTATAATCGACCAGAACAGGTATTAGAACAATACGAACTGGAAGTAAAGTCCATCTCAAGAGGACGGGACAGCTATCAGTGTGATACAGGGCAGGGACCGAAAATATTGCGGGAATACAGAGGCTCAAAGGAGCGGGCTGAATTTTTAGCAGATATGCTGGATCATCTGAGCGGCCAGGGAAGAACTGTGGAGACGGTAATGCGCACGAAAGAGGGCGAGCCGTTTTCCGTAAATGAGGAGGAGACGAAGTACATATTGTATCAGGCGTATCCGGGTGCGGAATGTGATACAAAAAACAGATCAGATATGCTTGCCGCAGTAAAAGAACTTGCGTTACTGCATCAGTCTGCGCAGGATTATGCGGGGAGCGTACCGGAATTTTTGCAATCAGAGAAAAATAGTCTGTTACCGCTTTATGAAAAAAGAAACCGGGAATTAAACAAAGTCAGAAATTATATCCGGGCAAAAAAGAAAAAGAATGATTTTGAGATGATGTTTGCGGTCTGGTATCCGGAATATATGAAAAAGGCACTGGAGACGACGGATATTTTAAAAGATCTTGGCAGACAGGAACAGCTGATCGGATTCTGCCACGGTGATTATAACCAGCACAATGTCATATTTTCACGCGAAGGAATTGCAGTGGTCCACTTTGAAAACTTTCTGTATCAGGAGAGAGTGGGGGATCTTGCCAATTTTATCCGGAAAATGATGGAAAAAAATAACTGGAATGCCGGACTTGGCATGGATTTAATACGAGGTTATGACCGGATCAGAAAACTTTCACCGGAAGAACTTAAGTATCTGTATGTATATCTTGCATACCCGGAAAAATTCTGGAAGATCGCCAATCGTTATTATAATTCACACAAAGCGTGGCTGTCAGGCAGAAATATAGAAAAATTAGAAAAGGTCATTGCGCAGGAAGGTGCAAGGGAGCAGTTTTTACAGATGCTCTTCCACTTTACCGTGTAGACAGTTTGCGGTATAATCAGGTGAGTGAAAAATTGTTCATAGCTACAGTAGGAGACAGGAGAACACATGAAGATAAAATACCAGATCATATTACTGCTTGCAGCAATGGTTATGCTGTTTGGTGCATGTGGAAAGAAAAATACGGTCGTGACCGGGCGTTATTATTATCCGGATCAGGAGAAGAATGGCAAAACGCAGGAAGCTTCGGATGATACGACAGAGTCGGTAGAGACAACCGAAAATAATGAGGACGAAATCGGGACAGACCAGTTTTTGATCAAAACCAATGATATGCAGGCGGAATGTCTGACCTTAGAGCAGATTGCATCCGGAAAAGAGTATGTATATTATTACACACTTGCAACCAGATTCCTTGACAAATATGGAAACCACACGGCGGTGTCTTATTTTGAACCGGGCAGGGTCATCACGGTTGGAGAAAAAGATGACCAGGGAAAGATCACACAGGTGCAGATTTCAGATGCAGTCTGGGAATATCCGGATGTATCGCGTTATTCGGTGGATATGGAGCGCGGCATTTTTAAAATTGGAGAGGAACGTTATTCCTATGATGCAGATTTATATATCTGTGAAGATGATTTAAGAAAGCAGCTGTCAGATCTGACAGATTTAGATACCCTGCGGGTGACTGGCATAGGGAAAAAACTGATTTCTATTGTGGTTACGACCGGACATGGAGAGCTTGCATTAACAAATACAGATCTTTTTGAGGGAAGCTTTATCCAGATCGGTAGTAAAATATTTGCGGAAGTGACCAAAGATATGACCATGGAACTGCCGGCGGGTACATATATGGTAACCGTTGCAAATAACGGATATGGTGGCAGTACAGAGCTTACAATCGAGAGCGGAAGAACAGAGACACTTGATCTTAACACCTTAAAGGGTGAGGGACCGAAGTTTGGAAATATTTTATTTGCTGTGGATGTGGAAGATGCGATCGTTCAGATCGACGGAAAAGTTATTGACACCTCGGAGGCAGTTCCGGTCCAGTATGGAGTGCACAGTCTTGCTGTCACGGCTCCCGGATATGATACATATAATAAGAAACTGTTCGTTAATTCCGAGGAGGCAACGATCGTGATCGGAATGTCGGGTGAGGGAACAGGAACAGAAAGCGTAGCAGAGGAGACGGAAGCAGAAAATACTGCAGATTCTGCGGCAAATGAAGCGGACAGTTCGGCAGAGGGTGCAGCAGGAAGCCTTGCAGGAAGTCTTGCAGGAAGTCATACAGCCGGGGAGAACAGCGGAACAACTTCCGGAACCTATACGGGAAGCACTGCCGGGACATCCACGGGAGAAGGAACTGGAAGCAGTACTGGAACATCAACCGGAACGACAGCAGGAAGTGATACCGGAACGTCGACAGGAAGCGGTATCGGAAATGCAGCATCAACCGATAGCAGCGCGGATTATCTGTCTACACTGTCAGAACTTCTGTCAACATTATCTGGTGGAAGTAATTAAAATAAAGACAAAAAGGACAGAATTATACAAATTTAGCATGAAATAGTACTTGAAAAATAAGTTTGTTATCGCTAATATAAAAACAGAATCAAAAGTATGGGAGGAAAGAAAAATGGGTTACAAAGAAAACTATGAGAGCTGGCTGAATAATCCTTACTTTGATAAGGATACCAGAAATGAACTGAAGAGTATTGCGGGGAATGAAAAAGAGATTGAAGATCGTTTTTATATGGATCTGGAATTTGGTACGGCAGGACTTCGTGGAGTGATCGGAGCCGGAACTAACCGTATGAACATTTATACTGTGCGCAAGGCTACACAGGGACTTGCCAATTATATCAGCAAGGTAAACGGACAGAAGCGCGGTGTTGCCATTGCCTATGATTCACGCCACATGTCACCGGAGTTTGCAGATGAAGCAGCACTTTGTCTGGCAGCGAATGGAATCAAAGCATATGTATTTGAATCTTTAAGACCAACTCCGGAGCTTTCTTACGCAGTGCGTAAATTAGGATGTATAGCTGGAATCAATGTGACAGCAAGTCACAATCCGCCGGAATACAATGGATATAAAGTATACTGGGAAGATGGTGCACAGATCACACCTCCACATGATACCGGAATCATGGATGAGGTAAAAAAAGTAACCGATTATGCAACAGTAAAGACCATGCCGCTTGATGAGGCAAAGGCAGCAGGACTTTATCAGGTGATCGGGGCAGATATCGACGATCCGTATATTGCAGAGCTGAAAAAACTGGTGTTACATCAGGACTGCATTGATAAAGTAGGCGGAGAGTTAAAAATCGTATATACACCGTTACATGGAACAGGAAATATTCCGGTGCGCCGTGTATTAAAAGAACTTGGATTTAAAAACGTATACGTTGTTCCGGAGCAGGAACTGCCGGATGGAGATTTCCCGACGGTAAGTTACCCGAACCCGGAAGCAGCAGAAGCATTTGAACTTGGACTTGCACTTGGTAAAAAAGTAGATGCGGATCTGATTCTTGCAACAGACCCGGATGCAGACCGTCTTGGTGTATATGTAAAGGACAGCAAGACAGGAGAATACCACAGCTTAACCGGTAATATGTCAGGATGTCTGATCGGTGATTATGTGATCGGACAGCGTAAAGAGCGCGATGGCAGCCTGCCGGCTGACGGTGCATTTATCCGCTCTATTGTTTCCACAAATATGGCAGGTGCGATTGCTGACTATTACGGAATCGAACTGGTAGAGGTATTGACCGGATTTAAGTTCATCGGACAGAAAATCTTAGAGTTTGAAAAGACAGGAAAAGGAACCTATCTGTTTGGTATGGAAGAAAGCTATGGCTGTCTGACAGGAACCTATGCGAGAGATAAAGATGCGATCGTGGCATCCATGACACTCTGTGAAGCAGCCGCTTACTACAAGACAAAGGGAATGACACTGTGGGATGCAATGCTTGCAATGTATGAGAGATACGGATATTATAAAGATGATGTGACATCCATCACCTTAAAGGGTATCGAGGGACTTGCAAAAATTCAGGAGATCATGAACACGCTGCGTGATGAGGCACCACAGGAAATCGGTGCTTATAAGGTAACGGCAATCCGTGATTATAAGAAAGATACGATTACAGAGCTTGCAACCGGCAAGGTGACTCCGACCGGACTTCCGTCTTCTAACGTGCTTTACTATGAGATGACAGACGGTGCGTGGGTGTGTGTAAGACCGTCCGGTACAGAGCCAAAAGTAAAATTCTATCTGGGTGTAAAAGGAACTTCTCTTGCAGATGCAGATAAAAAATCAGCGGATTTATCAAAAGCAGTACATGCGATGATCGATAAAATGCTTTAATCGTAATTCTGGATAGAAAATGTTTGTAAAAATGCCCAATTTCGGGGATTTTCCTTGACAACAGAAGTAAAAACAAGTATAAATAATGAAGTAGGTATTACAGTGTACGGATATCCGACAGGGATTGGTGCATCAGAAAACCGCAAAATTAAATTTACTGTGAAAATCCAGAGGAGGAATTTTTAACATGAACAAAGCAGAATTAGTTGCAGCAATGGCTGAGAAAACTGAATTAAGCAAAAAAGACGCAGAAGCAGCATTAAAAGCTTTCACAGATGTTGTAGCTGAAGAATTAAAAAAAGGTGAGAAAATCCAGTTAGTTGGATTCGGAACATTCGAAGTATCTGAGAGAGCAGAGAGAACAGGAAGAAACCCACAGAGCGGTAAAGAGATGGTGATTCCGGCTTCTAAAGCTCCAAAATTCAAAGCTGGTAAAGCTTTAAAAGATATGGTTAACGCATAATCATAACAGAAAAGATTCTAAGCGGGTTCCGGATGAGGAATCCGCTTTTTCTTATGGAATGGAGAATAGTATGAGACTCGATAAATTTTTAAAGGTATCCCGCCTGATCAAACGCCGCACGGTGGCAAATGAGGCATGTGATGCGGGAAGAGTATCGGTAAATGGAAAACCGGCAAAGGCATCGGTAAATGTCAAAGTTGGAGATATCATTGAAATTGCGTTTGGAACGAAAACCGTAAAGGTGCGTGTACTTGACCTGTTAGATACCACGAAAAAGGAACAGGCAAAGGATTTATTTGAATATATAGCATAAATGTAAAGACCTTCTAATATATTTAGAAACGGTGATAGGTATTTTTGCCAATAAATATCAGGAGGTCTTAGAATGGATGATAAAAATACAAATGTGACAAAGTCACATAAGGTACTGTTGGCAAACCGCAAAAGCGGAGCTTTTTCCGGAGTTGTGGATGTATTGTCATTTGATGTTGCGGAGATTCTGTTAGAGACAGAACTCGGCATGCTCTTAATAAAAGGACATGATCTTCATGTGAACCGCCTCACCTTAGAAAAGGGGGAAATTGATATTGAAGGAAGAATCGATTCCCTGACTTATTCTGATATTAAAAATGCAGGAAAACAGGCAGAATCTTTTTTGGGAAGGTTGTTTAAATGATGGCTGTCAGCACGGCAATCAGTGAGCAGGCTGTCTCACTTGGTGTTTCCATACTGATTGGCGGTGCATTGTTTCTTTTCTATGACATTCTTCGGATTTTTCGCAGAGTTGTGCCGCATGGGAATTTCTGGATCGGTGTGGAGGATTTTTTATACTGGCTTTGTTGTACTGCGGTGGTTTTTGTGATGCTGTATCAGGAAAATGACGGTATGGTGAGAGGATTTTCCATAGGCGGGATCGTATTTGGCATGCTGCTTTATTATCTTTTACTCAGTCGTTTTGTCATACGGATCAATGTGAAAGTTTTCCGCACTGTATTTGGCGTGGCCGGCAGGTTTTTGCGTGTTATTTTCCGCCCGTTCAGAAAACAGAAGAAAAAATTTACATCTTTTTTTAGAAAACAATTGAAAAAAGTGTATAGAGCGGTTAAAATGGGATTATGTAAACTTTAGTCTGACAGTGTGATTTTATAGGGATGTCAGAATTTGGGTATATCAGATGGGAAGGTAACAGATATGGCAGGTAGGGGACGTCGTAAAAAGAATAATAACAGAGCGGGAAAACTTTGTATTGGCTTGATCGTCATTGCATTTGTGGCAGTAATGTCTGTTCAGATCATCCGGGTTTATCAGAAAGATCAGGAGTATATGCAGCAGGAGGCGTCACTCCAGAAACAATTAGAGGAAGAGACGGCCAGGGGAGAGCAGCTGAGCAACTATGAAGCATATACAAAGTCCCAGCAGTATGTAGAAGATACTGCAAAGAGTAAATTAGGACTTGCCTATGATAATGAGATTATTTTCAAGGAAGCAAAATAAAAAGATACGATAATAAAACCAGTTCCATGCGCGGATGGCGCAAATGGAACTGGTTTTTTGTTGTCTATTGTTTTGCGATAGCGTCAATTTTTTCAAGTTCTTCTTTGGAGAAAGAAGTATGTCCAATGATACCGATGTTGTCTAAGATCTGTTCCGGTTTTGAAGCACCGATAAGTACACTTGTCACATGATCATCCTTTAAGATCCAGCTTAACGCCATTTCAGCAAGCGTCTGACCACGCTGGCCGGCCAGCTCATTTAATGCTTTGATCTGACTGAGACGCTGCGGTGTTAAGGAAGACTCATGCAGGAAACGGCCATCTTTAGCGATACGGCTGTCTTTTGGGATACCATTTAAATAACGGTTGGTCAACATACCCTGTGCTAAAGGAGAAAAGGCAATGATACCTTTGTGAAGGTCATGGGCAGTTTCCTTTAAGCCGTTCTCCTCGATGGTACGGTCAAAGATGGAATAACGGTTCTGGTTAATGATGAACGGACATTTTAAGTCATTCAAAATAGCCGTTGCCCTCTTTAAGGTCGGCCCGTCATAGTTCGAAAGTCCGACATAAAGTGCCTTACCGCTTTTTACGATAGAATCAAGCGCACCCATTGTCTCCTCAAGCGGAGTTTCCGGATCCATGCGGTGGTGGTAGAAGATATCGACATATTCAAGACCAAGTCTCTTTAAACTCTGGTCTAAACTTGCAATCAGGTATTTGCGGCTTCCCCAGTTGCCATAAGGTCCCTCCCACATATCGTAACCTGCCTTCGTGCTGATCAGAAGTTCATCACGGTAAGGCAGAAAATCATCTTTTAAAATCTGACCGAAATTGCGCTCAGCACTTCCGTAAGCAGGACCGTAATTGTTGGCGAGATCGAAGTGGGTGATGCCGTGATCAAAGGCGGTGTGGCACATTGCCTTCATGGTATCATAACATCCGGTGTCACCAAAATTATGCCATAATCCCAAAGATACGATCGGAAGTTTTAACCCGCTTGCCCCGCAGCGGTTATACTGCATGGTTTCATAACGTTTGCTGTCTGCTGTATACATGTTATTCCTCCATTTCTACGTCGGTTTTGTGCATAATAAATCCTGGGTGTAAGCACAAAACTGAGTGTGAAAAATACTATGTAAAGATTGTACCACAGAATACACTCCAGTTGCGATGGTTATATGAAATTCTTAAAAATAATCAACCGTTTTGAACTCCCTCGAAAGGACATCGAAAAAGAGATTTTGGCGAAAACTTTTTTGAAATCAGACTTTCCTTTGACAAAGATTTTTATTTCTGTCTTCTATAATGGGATGCACCCGAAAAAATCCGGCAGAGAAAATACTGCTGACGGAGGGAGAAATAAGAAAGTGTAAGGAGAAAGGAAATGAAAAAAACAGGAGTCAGACAAATGATATTTAGTATACTTGGGAGCCTGGTATGCGGAGTCAGTGTGATGGGATGTTATCCGCTTGTGCCGGCATATTTTACAGCACTCTATTTAGAACAGGTAAACGGAGTCATACTGCTTGCATTTATGTACATAGGAATGACTATATTTATGCCGCTTACTGCAGCAGTGAAATATGGTGTGGCACTGATTGTTATGGTTGGCGCTGTGAAGCTGATCGAGTGGGCAAACGAAGGATGTCCGGCATTTTTAGCAGGTGTGATGGCAGGGCTTACCACACTGATCTTATCGTTTTGCGGAAGTCTTCTTGAATGGAAGAATCAGCCGGACGGTGCCGCAGTATTTCTGGAGGCCGTATTTATTTTTGGTGCGGTGATCCTTTTAAACCGCAGCATTCATTTTCTGATGGAGTGGACACCGGTGCAGCGGAAACAGGAGGAATTGCCGGAGCGGGAAAATGGTGAACGGCTCAGAAATTATGCGGAATCTTTTCAGGGATTGTCCCAGATATTTTTAAATATGAGTGCGGGAAAAGAAAAATATGCGGCGGACGAGCTTGGCAGGGTACAAAATGAACTGACCGGAAAAGTGTGTGCCTCCTGTGATTCCTGTGCACTCTGCTGGGAGAGAGATTGTACGCCGCTTTATGGAATATTGTCTTCAATGATCACGTCAATCTGGCAGATGGGGGAGCCGGGAGCAGAAAATGAGGCAGAGTTAAAGAAGTATTGTGCAAAAAGCCGGGATATGGTGGAGGAGGCGGTGCGCGTGTTTGAACGTGTCAGTTTAAATCATGCCTGGTATAACCGTCTTTTGCAAAACCGGCAGGTGATCGCAGAACAGCTTGATGCCATGGCATATATTATGCAGGACTGTGCAAGAGAAGAGCGCGTGCTTGATACCCAGGAGAAGAGGGCAATTTCCGAGATACGCTATCGTGCGAAGGAGAAAGGAATTTCGATTGAGGAGATACATCTGATCGAGACGCTGGATGGCAGGTTAAAACTAAGCGCAACTTTAAAGAGCAGAAGGGGAGGGTGCATTTCTTTAAAATCATTTGTGACCGCTGCAGAACATGCCTTGGGAAAGCAGATGCGGGCAGCGGCGGATACGAAAACTTTTATTTCGAGGGAACCGGTCAGTTATGTTTTTTATGAGGATACGGTGTATCGCAATGTGCAGGGAATTGCGAGAATCAAAAAAGACGGGGCAAAAATATCGGGAGATAATTTTTCTTTTCTGGAGTTAGAGCGCGGAGAATTTCTGCTTGGACTTTCTGATGGTATGGGATCAGGAAGCATGGCATGTAAAGAGAGCGAAATGGTTTTAGATCTGGTTGAACGTTTCTTAGAAGCTGGATTTTCGGTTGAAACAGCAATCCGTATGATGAATTCGGCGATGGTCATGAAAGGAGCAGATGATCTGTATTCTACCGTCGATCTCTGCAAGATCAATCTGTATACCGGAATGGCAAAGTTATATAAGATCGGTGCGGCGGCTACTTTTATAAAGAGAGGAACGGAGGTGGAATGCATTACCTCGCAGAGTCTGCCGGTCGGGGCACAGGTACAGATGGATATTTCTATGCAGGAAACAAAACTAAAGGGGGGTGATTTTGTTGTCATGGTAACGGATGGTGTGTTAGAATATCTGCATGTGAAGAAACCGGAAGATACCATGCAGGAGATCATTGAGAGCATACAGACAAATAATCCGGGGATACTGGCAAAGAAAATTATGGAGCGTGTCATGCTTTTTACGGGAGGAAAGGCGAAGGATGATATGACCGTGTTAGCGGCATGTATCTGGGAAAAATAAATGACAGAAGATGTATTAAACTGGATCAAAAAAGAAAAACTGATGACAGAAGGGGATACCGTGATTGTCGGACTGTCCGGCGGGGCGGATTCTGTAGCGCTTTTGCTCGTGCTTTTGGAACTGCGCCAAAGAATTGGTTATACGCTTTTTGCAATACATGTGGAACATGGGATCCGTGGAGAAGAGAGCAAGCAGGATGCTGCGTTTGTGGAGAAACTCTGCAGGCAGAAAAATATCCCGTGCAGGATATGCCCGGTCAGTGTGCCTGAATATGCAGCCGAAGTGGGGATAGGCACCGAGGAAGCAGCAAGGGTACTCCGTTATGACTGCTATCAAAAGGCAGCAGAAGAATGTAAAAAAAATGGAGCCGGACATGTCTGCATTGCTCTTGCACACCATGCGAATGATAATGCGGAGACTGTTTTATTTCAGATGGCGAGAGGAAGCGGCGTGCGGGGAATGTGTGGAATGCATCCGAAACGTGTACTTGCGGAAGATATTTCCATTGTGCGCCCGCTTCTTTGTGTGACGAGAGCACAGATTGAGGAGTATCTTTGCAGAGCCGGTCAGGATTACCGGACAGATGGAACCAACCTGGATGTAAATTACAGCAGAAACCGCATTCGTCACTGTGTTCTGCCGGAACTTTTAAAGGTCAATGAACAGGCAGTTTCCCATATCAATCAGAGTGTACTGCTTTTGCAGCAGGCGGTTGATTATATGGAGCAGGAGACGAAAAAGGCAATGCAGACATGCTGCATTTTTAAGGATGCTGCATACGTTATCTTAAAAAATGAGTGGGAACAGTACCCGGATATCATACGGCAGGAGATTGTCCATACGGTATTGGGGAAGGTGTCCGGCAGCCGGAAAGATCTTGGCATGGTGCATGTGCAGGATATCTGTGCACTGATGGAGAAGCAGACCGGACGGGAGATCATGCTTCCATATCAGGTGACTGCCTGCCGGATCTATGAAGGGGTAAGACTGTGCAGGAATCAAAGAGACAAGGGCACAGGGAAAAAAAGCCGGTCATTTTATGAGTTTACAGAAGTGGATTTTGCAAAGCTTGAGGCAGGAGAAACATTAAACATTACATTGCCGGATGCACATGTGAGTCTCAGATTGCTTTTATTTTCGGGAAAAGTTGACGAAATTCCAAAAAATCAGTATACGAAATGGCTGAATTATGATAGGATAGAATGTGGCTTGCAGTTTCGGAGAAGGGCATCCGGAGATTATCTGACGGTGGATGATGCGGGACATAAAAAGAAACTGAAAAGCTATTTTATTGATGAAAAAATACCGCAGATAAAAAGAGATCACATATGGCTTTTGGTACAGCAGTCGCATGTGCTATGGGTCATTGGCGGGCGGATCAGTGCCGTCTGCAAAATAAAAGAAGATACAAAAAAGATTCTGGAAGTAAGGATCGACGGAGGAAGCTATCGTGAAGATTAAAAACATTAACGTTCATTTTACGGAAGAAGAGATTGACAAAAAGATCAGAGAATTAGGTGCAAGAATCAGCAAGGATTATGCCGGGGAATCTGTATGCCTGATCTGTATTTTAAAGGGGGCATCTTTCTTTACCTGTGAGCTGGCAAAACGGATCACCGTTCCGGTAGAAGTAGAATTTATGTCAGTTTCAAGTTATGGTTCCGGTACAGAATCCAGTGGAATCGTAAAGATCGTACAGGATTTATCAACCAGTATTGAAGGTAAGAATGTCATCGTTGTCGAGGACATTATTGATACAGGAAGAACTTTAAGTTATCTTCTGGAAAATTTGAAAACAAGAAGTCCAAAGAGTGTTCGCCTGTGTACACTTCTTGACAAACCGGACCGCAGAGTTGTGGATGTTAAGGTTGACTATGTCGGATTTGAGATACCGGACGAATTTGTAGTAGGTTATGGTCTTGATTATGACCAGCAGTACCGTAATCTGCCTTACATTGGATTTGTGGAGATAGAGGAATAAAGGAGAAAAGGGATTGAATAATAAGAGAAGTGGTTTTAGAGGATTTGGAGTATATCTGATATTAGTTCTCGCTGTCATTGCAATCTGGTACTGGCTCGATGGCAATAACGTGACCAATACGTATACAAGACAGCAGTTTGAGACGGCATTGGCAGAGGGCAAGGTAACGCAGGTTAATGTTGTGCCGAACCGTGAAGTGCCGACAGGAAGTGTGAACATTACATTTAGTGATTCGAGTACGCAGGTGATGCTTGTTTCCGATGTAGCAGAGATTGAGCAGTACATGCGGGATGCCGGATTTAAGACCTATACGGTGCAGAATCCGCCGGAGGAAAGCTGGCTTTTGACACTGCTGCCATATCTGATTATTTTTGCTGCGATGTTTATCTTCTTTATGATCATGACAAATCAGGCTGCTGCAAATTCAGGCGGCGGAAGCAAAATGATGAATTTTGGCAAGAGCCGTGCGAGAAGAATGAGTGACGATCCGGCAAAACGTGTGAAGTTTTCGGATGTTGCAGGATTGCAGGAAGAAAAAGAAGAGTTAGAGGAGATCGTTGATTTCTTACGTGCACCGAAGAAGTATACACAGCTCGGTGCGAGAATTCCGAAAGGTGTGCTTTTGGTGGGACCTCCTGGTACCGGTAAAACATTACTTGCAAAGGCGATCGCAGGTGAAGCAGGAGTGCCGTTTTTCTCTATTTCAGGTTCTGACTTTGTAGAGATGTTCGTCGGTGTCGGTGCATCGAGAGTCCGTGATCTTTTTGAGGAAGCAAAGAAAAATGCACCATGTATCATTTTCATCGACGAGATCGATGCAGTTGCAAGACGAAGAGGAACCGGTATGGGCGGCGGTCATGATGAGCGTGAGCAGACCTTAAACCAGATGCTTGTTGAGATGGATGGATTTGGCGTCAATGAAGGAATTATTGTCATGGCTGCAACCAACCGTGTGGATATTTTAGACCCGGCGATCATGCGTCCGGGACGTTTTGACCGAAAGGTTGTTGTCGGACGTCCGGATGTGCGTGGAAGAGAGGAGATTCTTTCCGTACATGCGAAGAACAAGCCACTTGGCGATGATGTTGATTTAAAACAGATTGCACAGACCACGGCAGGATTTACCGGTGCGGATCTTGAGAATCTTTTGAATGAGGCAGCGATTATTGCGGCAAAGGATAATCGTGCGTATATTAAGCAGGATGATATCAAGAAATCCTTTGTAAAGGTAGGAATCGGTGCGGAGAAGAAGAGTCGTGTGATTTCCGACAAGGAGAAACGCATCACGGCATTCCATGAATCCGGTCATGCAATCCTGTTCCATTTATTACCGGATGTGGGACCTGTTTATTCGGTTTCCATCATTCCGACCGGAAGCGGTGCAGCAGGATATACGATGCCTCTGCCGGAAAAGGATGAGATGTTTAATACGAAAGGCAAGATGCTGCAGGATATCGTTGTATCACTTGGCGGACGTGTGGCAGAAGAGCTTGTATTTGATGATATTACAACCGGAGCATCACAGGATATCAAACAGGCGACCCAGATGGCAAAAGCGATGGTTACCAAATACGGTATGTCGGATAACATTGGTCTGATCTGTTATGACAATGATGACGATGAAGTATTTATCGGACGTGACCTTGCACATGCCAGAGGTTACAGCGAGGGAGTGGCAAGCGCGATTGATCAGGAAATTAAACGTATCATCGATGAATGTTATGCAAAGGCAAAACAGATGATCATGGATAACCGCGAGGTATTAGATGCCTGCGCAAATCTTCTTTTAGAGAAAGAAAAGATCAGCCAGCAGGAATTCGAGGCATTATTTGATAAGTAATTGTGCAAATTTTTCTGCTTTTCCAAAAGTATAGTACCAAGGTACTGTACAATGTGTATAAAAATAATAGTGAAAAATTGTGAACTTTGTGCACACTTATTTGCGGGGGCATGCTATTATAATAACCGTAAAAACCCCCCAATACATTATATATAGTTTTTGCTATACCCCATAGTAAAAATACCTTCTCCTAAAAATGGAACCTGACCCCAGGTTTCATTTTTTTTGTCTTTATTTGGTAGTTCAATGATTATCCATGAAAAGTGACGGGCAGTGTCACAGAAAAAATATTCTCATTACCGGATCGATCCACGGAAATTTTTCCGGAATGGTTATGAACGATGCTTTTGGCGATGGAAAGTCCAAGACCAAAATGACCATTATCTTCCCGGACATTGTCTGCACGGAAAAATCGTTCGAATAGTTTATCACGGATCTCATTGGAAATCGCATCTCCGGTATTTGCAACCGATAAATAAAATTTACGGTTTTGTACATGTGCATGAATATAGATGCTGCCGTGCTTAGGCGTATAGCTGATGGCATTGTTTAACAGGATGGAGATCAAGGTCTGAATATGTTCTTTGTTTCCATCTATTTTCATATTTTCCTGAATGTCAGTCTCAAGGGAAAGCTCCTTTTCATAGGCAACGCTCTCCATTGGGTAGATGATATCAAACAGTGCTTCATCCACAGAAAATACAGAGTGGCTTTCTTTGTACTGCGGTGCGTCAAGTCTGGTCAGGGTCAGCAATTTCTGAACCAGAGAGATCATACGGGAAGTTTCCTGCTGAATATAGAGCAGGTGTTTGTTGTCGACTGCGAGTTCGGAGGTTAACAGTTCGGTGTTGGCGCTGATCACCGCAAGCGGTGTTTTCAGCTCATGGCTGGCATTGGAAATAAATGTTTTTTCAGAACGTATCATGTCTTCAATAGGCTTTACCATCCAGTGTGACAGGAGGTTTGAACAGATAATAAAGACAATGATGCCTGTTACAGCGAGTACAACACAGAACAAAATGGTTGGAACGGTTGCTTGTAATGCCGGTTCACCACTGATCAGCAGCAAATATTTTTTATGTTTAATGCGGTCAATAGAACAGTATCTTTTTATGAGGCTGAATTTGTTTTTGCTGGATAGTTGTATCTGCCCCCGGGTTAATAATTCTTCGTCTGATTTATCTGTAAATGTATGAAATAAAATACGAGGTTCATTGGAACTGTCTAAACAAAACATACAGTAAGGAATGTCATCAAGATCAGCCGCCGCTCCCCGTGACTGGATAAAGTTGTCCCATTTCACATCAGTGATCTCAGAAAGTACATCCTGTTTTAAATCAAGCAGATTGTTACGGTAGGCTGTATTGCCCAAAAGAAATAAAATACCCAGCCAGATGATGGTAAGCAGTATAACGAACAGGATACAGAATTTTTTTTGCAGAGAATTAATCATTTGAAACCTCCATTCTATATCCGATGCCGCGGATGGTGCGGATCGTTACATCAACCTGCAGATGTTTGAATTTGCGTCGCAGGAAAGAAACATAGACTTCTACATTGTTATATTCGGCGTTGGAATCAAACCCCCAGATTTTTGTGGTGATCTGTTCTTTTTCTAATACCTGATTGCAGTTGTTCATAAAAAATTCAAGCAGCTGCATTTCTTTTCCGGTGATCTGCATTTCTTTTCCGGTCCTGATATTTTTGGCAGTGCAGGTACTAGAATCCAATGAGAGATTTCCAACGATAAGGTCGGTAAAATCCTGTTTGTTGTGCCTTCTGCTGATTGCCTGAATGCGCATGAGCAGTTCACGTATTTCAAAAGGTTTGGTCACGTAATCGTCGGCACCCGCGGTAAATCCCTGCAGTTTGTCATCTAACTCTGTTTTCGCGGAAAGAATCAGAACCGGTACGGTATGTCCATTCTGACGCAGGGTGGAAAGAACATCATAGCCATTCATCTTTGGGAGCATCAAATCCAAAATAACAATATCGTAAATATCCGTGGCGGCATATTCATAGCCGGTCTGTCCGTCGTTTGCAATGTCAACCTGATAATTTTCTTTCTGCAGTGCTTCGGCAATGGTATCGGATAACCGGATGGAATCTTCAATCACTAAAACTTTCATAATACAAATCCCCTTTATTCTTAATTCGTATGGCAGGACTGCCTGTAAGGCATACAGGTTATTTCCGTGCTCTGTGTCATATCTGAAAATCATTATAACAAAGTTAAAAAATTCTTCAAATGAAACCAATTCCCATTTGAAAAAATAATACATTTTGGGGCAGTGCAATTTCATAAAATAAAAAATTAAGGATTTTCAAGGTTTATTCAAGGTTTATTCAAGGAAGACTGTTTATGATAATTTTGAATTTTAATTGAAAGAGGTAAATTTGAATGAAAACACTTTATTTACATATCGGAACACCCAAAACGGCAACGTCTTCCATTCAGAAATTCCTGACAGACAACAGCGAAAATCTTGAGAAAAAGGGCTATTGTTTTCCACCTTCCCAGTACACATATCCTAAAGTAAATCCGAGAAGAAATGGTCATTTTTTAATTGCAAAGGTGCGGGATGAAAATGGGAAAAAAGATGTGGAAAAGGAACAGTGGTATTGGGATGAAGGAATGAAACAGGTGAGGGAAAAATTTGAAAAATTTGATCAGGTCATTCTCTCCGATGAGTCAATCTGGTACTGCTTAAGCTACAGAAAAAGATCGGTACTGTGGGATCTGCAAAAAGAGGCAGAAAAGGATCATTTTCAGATCAAGGTCATCGTGTACCTGCGCAGACAGGATGATTTCCTGTTGTCACGTTGGAATCAATTTATCAAGCAGAACATGTCATATGTAGCGAAACTTACCTGTGATGAATATTTTAACGAAGGATATAAAAAAGAAGAAAAATTATTTGAATATGACCGGAAATTAGATGAGATCGCGGAAGTGATCGGAAAAGAAAATCTGATCGTGCGTAGATTTGAACCGAAGGTATGGCATAATGGATCGATCATTTATGATTTTATGCATGAGATTGGACTGGATGCAGAAGATGGTTTTCGTCCGCTGGATGAAACGGTAAATTTGCGCCTTGGGAAAAATGAGACGGAGATGAAGCGTCTGATTAATTTAAATCCTGATTTTGATGCAAAGCAGATTGCTTATATGGGAAATTTCTTAAGAGAAATTTCAAAAAATGAGAAGGAAAAGGAGCCGGCTTCGATGTTGTCGAAGGAGGAAGTGCAGCAGTTCCTGAAAAAATATGCGGACGGAAATAAGAGAGTGGCGGAAGAATATATCGGTGATGGAGCACCAGCCTTTTCGGAAACGGTGGAAGATCTGCCGAAATGGAGTCCGCGCAATGATGCAATGCCGCAGGATGCCTTCCGCTTTTTTACGGCAGTGATCGCGGATATTTACAGAGAAAATGAAGAACAGAAGACAGAAATCATGGAACTGAAAAAAGAAGTGGAAAGTCTTAAAATGTTTCGGGACAAGATAAAACATCCATCAAAGACAATTTTAAATAAGCTGACACAGAAAGGATGCAAAGAAGAATGAAAACAATGACAGACTATAATCTGACCTGGCACACGATGGATATTACAAAGGAGCTCCGGGAAGAAAGAATGCAGCAGAAAGCATGTACGATCTGGATGAGTGGATTATCCGGGGCAGGAAAATCCACCATTGCCAATGCACTGGAAAAGCGTTTGTATGCGATGGGGAAAAAGACGATGCTTTTAGATGGGGATAATGTGCGCATGGGGCTAAACAGTAACCTCGGTTTTTCAGAGGAAGACAGAGTTGAAAATATAAGACGTATCGCAGAAGTCGCTAAATTGATGAATGATGCGGGGCTGATCGTGATCACGGCATTTATTTCTCCATACCGGCAGGACCGCCGTAATGCAAAAAGAATTATTGGAGATAAATTTCGGGAGGTATATGTCAGTACATCTCTTGCGGAATGCGAAAGACGTGATGTGAAAGGGTTGTATAAGGCAGCGAGAGAGGGGGAAATTTCCTGCTTTACAGGTATTTCAAGTCCTTACGAGGTGCCGCAGCATCCGGATGTTGTGATTGATACGGCAAAGATGGATGTTGATGCATGCGTGGATCATATTTTAAATAGCCTTGTTTTTTGAAAAGAGGATAATTGAAAAAAATTTCCAATTATATCTTGACACATCAGCGAACTAAAGTTATAATCCTAGTAATCTTATAGGATATATATGAAATGTAAAATAATCCCAAAAGACGAAATAACAGACACAGATTTTACATATGCATGATGCAGGTTTTACGGAGTGGAGAGACAATGAAAAAAAGGATGGCAGCAATCCTTGCAGCAGCGGTGCTTGCAATGGGAACACTTGCCGGATGTGGCAGTGTGGCAGATGCGGATACAGTGGAAATTGTCAATGTTTCCTACGATCCGACCAGAGAATTATATCAGGCCTACAATACCATGTTCCAGAAACACTTTGAGGAGCAGACAGGGAAGAAAGTAAGGATCATCCAGTCCCATGGAGGTTCAGGAAAACAGGCATTAGAGGTTGCAAACGGACTGGATGCGGATGTGGTAACACTTGCATTAGAGGGTGATATCCAGACCATTTCCGATTCCGGGCTGATGGAGCCGGGGTTTACGTCGGAGTTTCCGGACGACAGTGCTCCTTATACTTCAACGATCGTGTTCCTTGTGAGAAAAGGCAATCCAAAGCAGATTAAAGACTGGGATGATCTGTTGAGATCAGATGTCAGCGTTATTACGCCGAATCCAAAGACGTCCGGTGGGGCGAGATGGAATTATCTCGCAGCATGGTACTATTTTGAAAGGCAGGGCGAGAGTGAGGAAGCGATTACGGAGCACATGAAGACGTTATATCAGAATGTGCTGGTTCTGGATTCCGGTGCACGCGGTTCCACAACGACATTCATTGAGAATGGTCAGGGCGATGTCCTGATCGCATGGGAGAATGAAGCATTTTTATCCATGGAGGAAGAACCGGGAGAATATGAGATTGTTGTTCCAACGGCTTCCGTTCTCTGTCAGCCGACGGTGGCTGTTGTGGATGAAGTGGTGGACAGAAGAGGCAGCCGTGCAGTGGCTGAGGAATATCTGAATTACCTGTATTCCGATGAGACGCAGAAACTTGTGGGAGAAAATTATTACCGTCCCGCAGACCAGAACATTTCAAAAGATTTTTATGCAAAGGAAGGAACACATGAGATCACAGAACTTCCTTCCGATGGAAAATGGATGGTAACAGATGTTGACATGGCAGATATCGGTCATTTCGGCGGATGGAATGTGGTGATAGAGAAACATTTTTCGGATGGCGGTATTTTTGATACGATCTATGAACGTAACAGATGAATAAGGGAGCAAAACAAGGGAGGATTGCATGAAGAAAAGTAAAAATAAAAGAGTCATACCGGGGTTTGGCCTGTCTTTTGGAATTACTATTACAATGCTTGGACTGATCGTAATTATTCCGTTATGTTCACTGGTCATATTTTCTGCGAGACTTTCGTTTACAGAATTTGTTGAGACGATCACAAGACCGCGTGTGTTATCCAGTTATGCAGTCAGTTTTTTTACCGCGTTTGTGGCGGCAGCGATTGATGCGGTTATGGGAATGATCATTGCCTGGGTGCTTGTAAGGTATGATTTTCCGGGGAAAGCAATCATGGATGGCATCATCGAACTGCCATTTGCACTTCCGACTGCGGTTGCAGGCATTGCACTGACACATCTGACCACAACGGAAGGCTGGGTGGGAGCATTTTTTCAGAAGTTTGGAATTAAGATCGCATATACAAGACTTGGAATTATCGTGGCACTGGTATTTATCGGAATCCCGTTTGTCGTGCGGGCGGTACAGCCGGTTTTAGAAAAAGTAGATATCCAGTACGAGGAAGCGGCAAATATCCTTGGTGCAAACAGCAGACAGACCATGTTCCGCGTGATCTTACCGGAAATTTTACCGTCTTTGATCGCCGGATTTACAATGTCCTTTGCAAGAGGGCTTGGCGAATACGGAAGCGTGGTATTTATTGCAGGAAATACACCTTATGAGACAGAGATCGCACCGCTTATGATCATGTCAAAACTTCAGGAATTTGATTATGCAAGTGCAACCTCGATCGCACTTGTCATGTTAGCGGCAGCATTTGTGATTCTTTTTATCAATGCATGGCTGCAGAGCCGGGCGTCGAAGATTGTCAGCGGTATAGCATAACATTGCTGGTGCATGGATATTGACAGAACATCTGTCAGATTTTACATAAAATCGGATAAAAGGAAGGAGAAAAGCTATGGAGATCAGAAAAAATTCGGGATCACTTAAATGGATCTTAATCGGCATCAGCGCGTTGTTTCTCATAGTGATGCTGATCCTGCCTCTCACATATGTTCTTGTCACAGCGTTTGGGGAAGGCATCAAAGTATTCGTGGCGGCCGTTACCGATTATTATGCATTAAAAGCCATCGGGCTTACGTTAGAGGTAACGCTGATTGCGGTCGTTGTCAATACCATATTTGGAATAGCGGCATCCTGGTGTATCACAAGATTTCAGTTTCATGGCAAAAAGATTTTATCCACGCTGATCGATCTTCCGCTTACGATTTCACCGGTTATTGCCGGATTGATCTATATCCTGACGTTTGGGCGGCAAAGTGTCCTTTACGAATATCTGCGGTCGGCGGGAATTAAAATGATTTTCGCGGTGCCGGGTATCGTGGTTGCCACAGTGTTTGTGACATTTCCATTTATTTCAAGGGAGATCATACCGGTGCTCTCCACACTTGGTACCGACGAGGAAGAGGCAGCAGCACTGATGGGTGCAAACGGATTTACAATTTTTAGGAAAATCACTTTTCCGCATATCAAATGGGCACTGCTATACGGAATTGTGCTTTGTACGGCAAGAGCAATGGGCGAGTTCGGTGCGGTATCTGTTTTATCCGGGCATCTGCAGGGAAAAACAAATACGATGCCGCTTTACATTGAACTGTTGTATCAGGGATATGATTTTACCGGAGCGTTTGCGGTGTCGGCAATTCTGGTATGTATGGCGGTCGTGATCTTAGTGCTTCGGAGTGTGTTAGAACATAAGGGAAAAGAAGAGTAAAAACAGCATTGGAAATGGAGCAGGCTATGGCGGAACAAAATTATGTAGAACTTAGGCATGTGAATAAAAAGTATAAAGATTTTCAGGCGTCCAATGACATTAATTTTGGAATCGGGAAAGGAAAACTGATCGGGCTGCTTGGTCCGAGTGGCAGCGGAAAGACGACGATCCTTCGAATGTTGGCAGGATTAGAACATGCGGATTCCGGTGAGATCATCATTGATGGAAGAGTCGTCAATGATGTGCCTGCGAGTGAGCGTGGGATCGGATTTGTGTTTCAAAACTATGCATTGTTCCGCTATATGACTGTATATGATAATATAGCATTTGGACTGGATGTAAAAAAATGGAAGAAAGCGGATATCAAACGACGTGTTGATGAATTAGTCGAGTTAGTCGGGTTAAAGGGGTTTGAGAAGCGTTATCCGAACCAGTTATCCGGTGGACAGAGACAGAGAGTTGCATTTGCGAGAGCCTTAGCACCGAATCCGGAACTTCTTCTTTTAGATGAACCGTTTGCAGCCATTGATGCAAAGGTGCGCCAGGAGCTTAGAAGCTGGCTTCGGGAGATGATCACGAGAGTCGGCATTACCAGCATCTTTGTCACACATGATCAGGATGAAGCAATCGAGGTTGCCGATGAGATCATCATTACCAACCACGGACACATCGAGCAGGCGGGAACGCCGATCGAGATCTACAGCCAGCCAAAGACGCCGTTTGTCACGGAGTTCATGGGAAGTCCGACGAGAATCAGCAACATCACGAGTTTCCATGGATATGAGGAATTAGGGGAAGGATTTCATGCGGTGGTGAGACCGGAACATGTGAGTGTCACAAAGAAAACCGAACAGAGCCGTTTTTCTTCTTCCGTGGAGGAAGGTGTTGTGGAGCGGGTGATGTTCCGCGGCAGAGAGGTTGAACTTTATGTAAAAGTGCATGATGTGCTGCTTGTGGCAAACCGCAGGTTAGAGGAAGCACCGATCAAAGAGGGCGAGCGGGTGAATGTATTTATTTATCAGGTGTTTGCATTCCCGGCGAACGAGGAAAGTGCACAGGATGTACATATTGTAGAAAATGCAAATATTGAAACAGAGAAGCTGTTTTATATCTAAAGAGTCAGGGAGAATTATATGAAAACAGAAATTGTTACATCGGATGTGTTGATCATCGGAGGTGGAACCTCCGGCTGTTACGCAGCGCTGACCATAGCGGAACAAAACCCGGAAATAAAGGTCGTGATCGCAGAAAAAGCGAATATTATAAGAAGCGGCTGTCTTGCAGCCGGCGTCAATGCATTAAACGCATATATCACAGAGGGAAGAAAGCCGGAAGATTATGTAGATTATGCAACGAAAGATGCAAATGGCATTGTAAGGAAAGACCTGCTGCTTTCGATGTCGCAGGGACTTAACCGTGTGACGGCGAAGTTAGAAAAGTTAGGACTTGTCATTTTAAAAGATGAAAATGGAAAATATGTGGCAAGAGGTAACCGGAATATCAAGATCAACGGAGAGAACATCAAACCGATCTTAGCGGAAGCAGTGAAGGCACAGAAAAATGTGACAGTTATCAATCATGTGAATATCACAGATTATATCACAGCGCAGGATCGTGTGACCGGAGCATACGGATTTGATGTCAATGAGAAAAAGGCATATATTTTTTCTGCAAAAGCAGTTTTATGTGCGACCGGCGGAGCAGCAGGACTTTACCGTTCGAATAATCCGGGATTTTCAAGACACAAAATGTGGTATCCGCCGTTTAACACCGGAGCCGGATATGCAATGGGAATTTTAGCCGGTGCGGAGATGACAACATTTGAGATGCGGTTTATCGCACTGCGCTGTAAAGATACGATCGCACCGACCGGAACGATTGCACAGGGGGTTGGGGCGAAACAGATCAACTCCCTTGGAGATGTCTATGAAACAAAATACGGCATTACGACCGAGGAACGTGTTTACGGTACGGTAGCGGAGAATCAGGAGGGAAGAGGCCCGTGTTACCTCCACACCGAAGGGATTAAAGAAGAACAGGGCAAAGATCTGTTAAAAGCATATTTAAACATGGCGCCGAGCCAGACGCTCAAATGGATCGAAAGCGGAAAAGAGCCGAATGAACAGGATGTTGAGATTGAGGGAACCGAGCCGTATATCGTGGGCGGTCATACCGCAAGCGGATACTGGATCGACGATGCGAGAAGAACGACATTAAAAGGGCTTTATGCTGCCGGAGATGTTGCCGGAGGCTGTCCACAGAAGTATGTAACCGGAGCGCTTGTAGAGGGTGAGATTGCAGCAGAGACGATACGAAAGGATCTAAAACAGGCAGATGCATCCAAAGAGTCAGAAGAACAGGTTACAGAGAAGCAGATTAGGGAGCTGGCTAAAGCAGTCGATCGGGAATATGAATCTTATTTTAAAGAAAAAGAGTCATTTTTCGGGACGGAACAGATCGAGGAAGCCATGCAGAAAGTCATGGATGCCTATGCAGGCGGAATCGGGACGAATTACCGCTACAATGAGAAGCAGCTTAATATTGCAAAAGATAAGATCGACCAGTTGTTAACTTTGACAAAAGATCTGACTGCAAAAGACACGGACGATCTGCTGCACATTTACGAAGTAAAGGAACGCTTAGTCGTGTGTAAAAGTGTGATCGCACACTTAAAGGCAAGAAAAGAGACACGCTGGCGTGGCTTTGGCCAGAATATGGACTATCCGGAAACAAAAGGCGACTGGGACAAAAAAGCAGTTAATTCCGTCTATGAAAACGGTGAGATCAAAATCCTGCTTCGTGATTTGACAAAGACACCGGATTTTGACCGGAAAGGAGGCACCCTGTGAGCATAGCAATCAATAAAAGTAAATGCGTAAAATGCAGACGCTGCATTGAAGTCTGCCCGGGAAACCTGATCAAGGCAGATGCAGACGGCAAGGCATACATCAAAGAGCCAAGAGACTGCTGGGGCTGCACCTCCTGCGTCAAAGAGTGCAGAGCCGAAGCCATAGACTTCTTTTTAGGAGCCGATATCGGCGGCAGAGGCAGTACCTTAACCACCAAAGAGGACGGCGACTACCGTCTCTGGACCGTCACCGCACCCGACGGCGTGGCGACAGTCATAAAAATCAACAAAAAAGACGCCAACAAATATTAAGATATAGCAGATAGAGGAGGATATTTTATGAGTGGATTATCACATTTGGACGAACTGGAGGCAGAGGCAATCTACATCATCCGTGAAGTAGCTGCTGAGTGCGAAAAACCGGTAATGCTTTACTCTATAGGAAAGGACAGTTCTGTTATGCTGCACCTTGCCATGAAAGCATTTTACCCGGAGAAGCCGCCTTTTCCATTTTTACATATCGATACGACCTGGAAATTTCGTGAAATGATCGAATTCCGTGACCGTATCGCAAAAGAAAACGGTATTGAGATGTTAGTTTACACCAATCAGGAGGGTGTGGATGCTGGAATCAATCCATTTGATCACGGTTCTGCTTACACTGATATTATGAAAACACAGGCATTAAAGGGTATGCGGGACCTTCTTCCCGCCGAGCAGGCCCTGCGCGACTACATCCGCATCATTCAGGAAGAATACCAAAAGCGCAGCGGCGCGGGGCTCGATCCCCTTGCCGCCGCCACCGAAAAATACAAAGCCCAACTGGGTCACGGAGGAAAGCAACATGGATAAGGAACTCACCATTCAGGATCTCGAAGCGCAGGCCGACGCCCTGCTCGCCGCAGCCGACGAGATGGAGGAGCTGCTGCCCGCGGACACGGGCAAGAGCAAGCGCAAGAAGGCCGAGGACGAGGCCCCCGAGAAGAAGGCCCCGCCG
>ERZ779865.582-NODE-582-length-31694-cov-9.902462_pt1 | contig 31694 bp, 29 predicted proteins | sample MGYA00433088_ERZ779865 | MGnify/ENA primary metagenome ERZ779865 (study PRJEB29588, sample SAMEA2151703) | human gut metagenome | biome: human gut; feature: human-associated habitat; material: faeces | place: Denmark | collected 2008/2010 ... | reverse complement strand
CCACCACGAAGCCCTCCGCCGTGAACTGCTCCGGCCGGATGCCCAGCAGCCCCGAGCCCCTCTGGAAGGCACCGCCATGAATCCAGAACAGCACCGGCGCATGGCGGCATGCCTTCGGCGCCGTCACGTTAAGATACAGGCAGTCCTCGTCCATCGTCTCATTTTTCGTGAAATGGGCCAGCCCGGGAACGGCTGTCTGCGGCGCCGCATGGCCCGGCCGGCGGCAGTCCCGCACGCCCTCCCAGCGGGGCAGCGGCTCCGTCGGACGGAACCGGAGCGTCCCCACCGGCGGCGCTGCATAGGGAATGCCCAGAAACTGTACGACATTTCCCTTCTCCCGTCCTTCCAGCTTTCCGCACGGCGCATCCACTATCATAAGCCCGTCTCCTTTCTTTCCTGCCGGCGCATCACCGCCGGCCTGTCCCATCAAAAAGACAGCCCGTCTGACAGGCTGTCTCTTTTTATTTTTCCTTTTTCATGGCTTCCAGACGGTCCAGAATGATTTCCAGCGTGTGCCAGCCGAGGACCGCGCATTTCACGCGCACCGGAAGCTTGGAGATATCCTTCAGCGACACCGCCGCCTCCAGCTCCTCCAGCTGTGCTTCATCCGTCACCTTGCCGCGGATCATATCGAGGAAGAGATGGACCAGACGGAGCGCCTCATCGACGGAACGCCCCTGGAGCAGCTCTGCCATCATCGCCGTCGAGGCCTGGCTGATGGCGCATCCGCTGCCCCTATAGGCCAGATCATCGATGACGCCGTCCTTCACCTTCACTTCCAGCGTGATGTCGTCGCCGCAGTTCGGATTGTGGCCGTGCTCCGACAGGGTGGGATCGTCGATCTTCCGTTTGTTCGTCGTATCCCTGTTATATTCCAGAATCAGATCTGTATACAGCTGCTGTAATTCCATCAGTCACCATATCCCATCATCGGGCGGACGCCCTTCAATTTTTCGAGGAAATAATCCACTTCCTCTTCGGTATTGTAGAAATAGAAGCTGGCCCGGCAGCTCGCATTGATGCCCAGATACCGGTGGAGCGGCTCCGCGCAGTGATGACCCGTGCGGATGCAGATGCCCTCTGCGGAAAGGATCTGCGCCACGTCATGGGGATGAACATCCTCTACGGTGAAGGCCACCAGCCCTTCCTTCTCCGCCGGGTCCTTCGGCCCGATGATCCGGATGTGGGGGATCTGCTGCATCCCTTCCAGCGTGCGGCGCACCAGCTTCTGCTCCTGCTCGCGGATGGCGTCGAAGCCGATGGCCTCCACATAGCGGATGGCCGCCTCCAGAGATACGGCGCCCTCCACGTACTGGGTGCCCGCTTCAAATTTGGCCGGCAGCTCTGCAAAGCGCGTTTCCTGCTCCTCCACGAGGTCGATCATGTCGCCCCCCAACAGGAACGGCTCCATGTCGTTCAGCAGCTCTTCCCTGCCGTACAGCACGCCGATGCCGTCGGCAGCGCACATCTTGTGCCCGGAAAAGGCGAAGAAATCGCAGTCCAGATCCTGCACGTCCACCTTCCGGTGAGGCGCGCTCTGCGCCCCGTCGAGAACGACCACGGCGCCGTGGGCATGGGCCCGCTCAATGAGCGGCTTCGGATCAAAATGGATGCCCAGCACATTCGACACCTCCGCAAAGGCGAAAATCTTCACCGCCGGATCGTCGATCTTTTTCAGATCCTCCGGCAGGAAATGGCCGGTCTCTTTGTCCACGTAGATATATTCCAGCGCCGCGCCCGTCTTATGGGCCACGCGCTGCCACGTCACCAGATCGGAATGATGCTCCGCGATGGTGATGAGGATCTTATCGCCCTGCTTCAGATGGGTCTCCCCGTAGGAACGGGCCACCAGATTGAGGCTTTCCGTGGTGTTCCGGGTATAGATGATCTCCCGGGTGCTCCGCGCGTTGAGGAAGCGGCGCACCGTTTCCTTCGAGCCGTCGTAGGCCTCCGAGGCGGCGATGGCGAAGATGTGCGCCCCTCTGTGGGGATTGCCGTTGCTGTGCGTGCTGTATTCAAAGGCCGCCTGCAGGACCGGCAGCGGCTTCTGCGTGGTGGCGGCATTGTCAAAATACACCACATCGCGGCCGGCGCACTGCGTTTTCAGAATGGGAAAATCATTCCGGATGGCTTCGAGATTCATGCCTCTCCTCCTTCTGCGTCCAGACGGGCCCTCACGCCGGCGAGCACGCCGTCCCGGAGGCTCTCATCAAGCCGGTCGATCAGCGGCCGGAGCAGGGATTCCACCACGATGCGCCGCGCCTCCTCCTTCGTGAGCCCGCGGCTCATGAGGTAGTACAGTGTCTGCTCATCAATCTGTCCCGCGCTGGATGCATGATTGCCTGCCACGTTGTCCTCCGTGCAGAGGAGCAGCGGCAGGGAAATATTTTTGGTTTTCGGGTCGAGCTGGATGGCGTAGTCGCCTTCATTGCCCGTGGCGCCCGAGCAGCCCCGCTTGAAATCAATGGTGCTGCGGAATACTTTTTTTGCCTCGCCGGCCAGCGCGCCCTTGACCTCCACATCGCTGTCGGTCTCTTCTCCCAGATGGTCGATGTGATAGAACAGGTCGAGGTGCTGCCGGCCGCCGGCGGTATAGACGCCGTATTCGTGAAGGGAGGATTTTTTCCCTTCCAGATAGCCCCGGCTGTGGGTGATCACCGTACGGCCGCCGAGATCGGCAGAAACGAACTCCGCCTGCGCGCCCTCGCCGGTCTCAATGAGCCGCTGCATGCAGAGCAGCTTGCCCCCGAGGCCCTCCTCGGCGGAGGAGACATGGAGCACTGCTCCGTCCTCCAGCTCATAGGCCGCGGCCACGGCGCACACGCCGTCCTCGCCGCCGCCCTTCCACTGCCAGACGAGCCGCAGCTCCGCGCCTTTTTCCACATGGAATACATAGGTCCCCGCAAAATCCGGAGCCGCCTCATCCATGGCGATCTCTGCGCGGAGCACCGCCCGGGTGCCCGCGGGAATGCGCACCGTCCGGCACTCGCCGGAAGCCGCTGCCTCTTTCCAGGCCGCCGATGCGCCTTCAAAACGGGCGGGCAGCACAGCGCCCTCCGTCATATAGGTGGTGTCCGACCAGACCGCCTTTGCCGGGCGTTCTGCGTTCCGGAACGGCAGGTCGCTGTCGTTCGTCTTCAGATACCGCCAGGTGGGCGACGGCAGCCGGTTTACTTTTTCCAGATCCATGACTGCCTCCTTATCCGATCGAGCCTTCAAATTCCAGATCAATGAGCCGGTTCATTTCCACGGCATACTCCAGCGGGAGCGCCTTGGAGATCGGCTCTGCAAAGCCGCGCACCAGCATGGCCTTCGCCTCTTCCTCGCTGAGGCCGCGGCTCATGAGATAATAAATGTCCTCATCGGGGATGCGTCCGATCTTGGCTTCATGGCCCAGATCGATATTGTCATTCTCGATGATGATGTCCGGGATCGTATCCGAACGGGATTCATTGTCCAGCATGAGGGACTCACAGCTGATGGCGCCCTTCGCACCGGCCGCCTTCGGGCCGATGTGCACCACGCCGCGGTAGATCGCCGCGCCGCCGCCCTTGGAAATGGACTTGGAGTGGATGGAGACATGGGTATCCCGCCCCCAGCATTCCACCTTCGAGCCCGTGTCGAGGAACTGGCCCTTCCCGGCGAAGGTGATGCCCGTGAAATCACAGGTGGAGCGGTCGCCCTTCAGCACCGTATCCGGATAGAGGCAGGACGTGTGTGAGCCGAAAGAGCCGCTCACCCAGATCATGTGGCCGTCCTCTTCCACGAGGGCCCGCTTCGTATTCAGGTTGTACATATTTTTCGACCAGTTCTCGATGGTGGAGTAGCGGAGCGTTGCGCCCTTCTTCACGAAGAGCTCCACCGCCCCCGCATGGAGATTGGCCACATTGTACCGCGGCGCGGAGCACCCTTCGATGAAGTGGCAGTTCGCCCCCTCCTCCACGATGATGAGCGTATGCTCGAACTGGCCCGCGCCCGGCGCATTCAGCCGGAAATAGCTCTGGAGCGGCATTTTCACGTCCACGCCCTTCGGCACATACACGAAGGAGCCGCCGGACCACACCGCATAGTGCAGGGCCGCAAATTTATGATAATTCGGCGCAATGAGCCGGCCGAAATAGGGCTTCACCAGCTCCGGATACTGTTTGACCGCCGTCTCGAAATCCACGTAGATGACGCCCTGTTTTTCCATTTCCTCCTGGACATTGTGGTACACCACTTCCGAGTCATACTGGGCGCCCACGCCGGCCAGCGATTTCTTTTCCGCCTCCGGGATGCCCAGCCGGTCGAAGGTGTCCCGGATATTTTCCGGCAGGTCCTCCCACCGCGCCTTCATGTCCGTCTTCGGGCGGACGTAGGTATCGATGTGCGTCATATCCAGCTCGGAAATATCGGGCATCCACGGCGCGATATCCATCTGCTGATAGAGGCGGAGCGCCGCCAGACGCTTCTCCAGCATCCAGTCCGGCTCCTCCTTCTGGGCGGAAATCTCACGGACGATCTCCTCCGTGAGGCCGCTTTCCGTCTTGTAGGCATACTCGACGGCATCCTTCACATCATAGATGCTCCGGGCCACGTCGTCGATTCTGCTTTTCTTCCGTTCTTCCGCCATCGGTCAGGCCTCCCCGGCAGCATTCCGGTACGCGTCGAACCCGTTGGCTTCCACCTCGTCCGCCAGTTCCGGGCCGCCTTCCTTCACGATCCGTCCGCCGATCAGGATATGCACATGGTCCGGACGGATATAGCGGATGAGCTGATTCAGATGGGTGATGAGCAGCAGTGTATTTCCTTCATTGTGGAATTCGGAAATGTTCTTCGCCACCGTGCGCACCGCATCCACATCGAGGCCGGAGTCAGTCTCGTCCAGCATGGCCAGCTTCGGGTCGAGCACCCGCATCTGGAGGATCTCGTTCTTCTTCCGTTCGCCTCCGGAAAAGCCCTCATTCAGATAGCGCGACGCATAGGACGGGTCCATATCGAGCGCCTCCATGCGCGTTTTCAGCAGGCGCTTAAAAGGGAAGAGCCGCTGCTGCTGCCCGGAGACGGCCGTCTTGGCCGTGCGGATGAAGTTTTCCACAGAAATGCCCGCCACGGAGATGGGGGACTGGAAGGAAAGAAAAATGCCCAGCCGCGCCCGCTTGTCCACGGAGAGGTCCGTAATGTCCTCGCCGTTGAAATAGATGCGGCCTTCTGTCACCGTATACGCCGGATTGCCCATCACTGCATGAAGCAGCGTCGATTTTCCCGCGCCGTTGACCCCCATGATGACGTGCGCCTCACCGGTGCGCACCGTGAGATCGACCCCGTGCAGGAGTTCCCTGCCGCCTGCGGAGACGTGCAGATTTTCAATACGAAGCAATTCGTTCATTATGTCACCTCAAAAGGGAATGATGTAAAATATCTAACTCTTTCCATATTGTACCGTATATGGCAATGCCTGTAAATAAAAGAGATTCATTCTCAAATACGCGTTTTCGCAATGAAAAAGCAGGCCGAAGCCTGCCTTTTCTGACTGCTTTATTTTCCGCTGCCGAACCATTCCGCATAGAGGGAATCGTAGGTGCCGTCCTCACGGAGCGATTTCAGCGCCGCATTGATCTCCTTCTGCAGCTCTGTATTGCCCTTCTTCACGGCGATGACCAGTCCCTTTTCGGAGAGCTTCGGCTCGCCGGCCAGCTTGAGCCCGCTGTCATGCTTGGCGTAGTACATCGCCACCGGCGTATCAAGCACGGCCGCCTCGACGGTGCCGTCCTTCAGGGCCTTGATGACGTTTTCCTTCTGGTCGAAGGACTGCACGCGCTCCGCGCCGACATCGACGGAGATCTCCGTATGTCTCGTTCCGGCCTGCGTGCCCACGACCTTCCCCTTCAGGTCCTCCCAGCCGCTGACCGCCGCGTCATCCGCCCGGGCCAGAATGGAATAGCCGGCCTTATCAAAATAGGGATCGCTGAAGGTGAGATCCTTTGCCCGCGCATCGGTGCCTTCCATGCCGGAGATGACCGCATCCACCTTATTGTCCTTCACCGCAGCGATGAGATCACTGAAGGTGATGTTTTCCACTTCCACCTTCGCGCCCATGCGGTCTGCCACCGCTTCGATGAGCTGCATGTCAAAGCCCGTGGGCTTGCCGTTTTCCTCAAATTCAAAGGGCGGATAATTCAGATCCGAGCCGACGCGGAGAACCTTCTCCTTGTGATTCTGCTCCGTTGCGCTGGAATAGGAACCGGTAAGGCTGCTGCATCCGCTCATGAATACCGCCGCGCACACGCACGCCGCGGCCGCTGCCAGCCATCTTGCCTTTTTCATCATATGCCTCCATTCTGCCGCGCCGGGCGGCACCCTGTATCAGCCTCATTATACAGAAGGGCCGGCCGCTCCGCCCCATAGAAAATCCCTATGGACCAGCAGGCCTGGAACGGCTCTGTCTATACACAAAAAGACGCCGCACGGGGCGGCGCCTCTTTCAAATCATCTGTTATTTGCCGGATGCGCCGAACCATTTTTCATAAATCTGATCGTACGTACCGTTTTCCTTCAGCTCCTTCAGAGCCTGATTCACTTTCTGCTGCAGTTCCTTATTGTCCTTCTTCATGGCGAAGGCGAAGCCCACCGATTCCTTCGGCGTGCCGACGATCTTCATGTCCTTGTCCGCGCCCTGCTTCAGGTAGTACATGCCCACCGGCGCATCGATGACGATGGCATCCACCGTCTTGGCCCGCAGCTCCATGAAGGCCTGCGAGTTGGAGTCGAACTGCTTCACCTGACCGGCGCCGGCTTCCTTCGCGAAATCCACCTGCTTCGTGCCGACCTGGCCGCCCACGACCTTGCCCTTCAGATCCGCCCAGTCATGGATCTGGTCATTGTCCTTGAGAACGATGATGACCTTGCCGGACTGGTCGAAGTAAATGTCGCTGAAGGCCACCTGCTTCTCCCGTTCAGGCGTCACGTCCATGCCGGAGGCCACCAGATCGATCTGTCCGCTCTGGATGGCCGGGATCAGCGCATCGAAGCCCATGCTCTTGAATTCCATCTTGCCGCCCATCTGCTTCACCACTGCATCAGCCAGATCGATGTCAAAGCCCACATACTTGTCGTCCTGGGTGAATTCGAACGGCGGATAGGTCGTTTCCGCGCCGACGCGGATGATGCCGTCCGCCGCCGCAGAGGAACCGGAGCCGGATGAACTGCCGCATCCGGTGAGCGCCACGGCCGCAGCCAGTACGCCCGCAGCAGCGAGGATTTTCCATTTCTTTCCGAACATGTGATGTTTCCTCCTCTTTTACATAAATATTTATAAATTTATATACTTATATTTTTCTATTTCTTATACTATCAGGGAAGACAGGTGCCGTCAACCCGGCCGAAGCGGCCTGCGTCTCCCCGTGCGGCACGGCGGAAATCCGCGAAAAACGGCGGTCCCCGCAACAAATCTGAAGGGAACGCCCCGAAAGCGGAAAAAGTGCCGTTTTCTCCCGCCGCACGGGCGCCGCGCGCGTTGACCCTCCTATAAGATAATGATATATTTTATATGTGATTTTTACGGAACAGACAGGGATACGATATGGAACTGATAACTGACTTTCTTGCCGAGTGGGGCTATCTCGCTCTTTTTGTGACCATGGTGCTGGAAAACATGAATATCCCCATCCCCAGTGAGATCGTGCTGGGCTTTGCGGGCTTTCTTGTGTCGCAGGACATTTTCAGCTTCTGGCCGACGGTCATCGTAGGGACGGCTGCCGGCGTCACGGGCTCTCTCGGCTCCTACTGGATCGGCGCCAAGGGCGGACGCACGGTCCTTTTAAAATACGGACAGCACATGCATCTGTCCAGCAAAAAGCTGATTGCCGCGGACTCCTGGTTCCAGCGCTACGGGGGCATCGCCGTTTTCACCGGCCGGCTCCTCCCGGGCATCCGCACCTTCATCTCCCTCCCGGCGGGCATCGCCCAGTACCCGCTGCCCCACTTCACGGTATTCACCATTGCGGGCACCGTCCCGTGGACCATCCTCCTCGTCTATGTGGGCTCCGTGCTGGGAGACAACTGGCAGACCATTCTGGATTATCATTACGAGATCGCCGCGGGCTCGGCGGCCATCGTTCTCGTCATTCTTGCGGTGTATTTCTATCTCCGCCGCGTAAAGGAGAAATAAGCTGTGGCGTCTGATCGAAAATACCTTTTCATTTACTGTCTGATCCTGTTTCTGCTCTTTCTGTGGAATGTGCCTCTTCTCGACCCGGACGAGCCGGTCTATGGTGAGACCGCCAAGGAAATGCTGGCCACGGGAGATTTCCTCTCGCCCCGCATCTACGGCGAATTCTGGTACGACAAGCCGCCGCTCTTCTACTGGCTGGAGGCGGCGAGCTTCTCCATTCTGGGCGTCTCCACCTTTTCCGCCCGGCTCCCGTCGGCCCTCATCGGGGCGCTCACCGTGCTCTACGTGTGGTATGAAACGGAGAAGCTCTTCTCCCGGCGCACGGGATTCCTCGCGGCGGCCATTCTGGCCACATTCCTGGAATTCACCGTCCTCGCCCGGTCGGCCGTGACGGACATGACGCTCACCGCAGCGCTCACGGTGGCGCTCTTCTCCTTCGTCCGCCAAAACTACGTACCGGCCTACATCGCCTGCGGGCTGGCGCTCCTCGCCAAAGGGCCCATCGGCTTCGGATTCCCGGCGCTCATCGTCGCGCTGTGGCTGCTGGCGCAGAAGAAATTCACCCTCCGGCCCATCATGGCGCTCCGCTGGTACTGGGGCATCCCGCTGGCCTGCCTCGTAGGCCTTCCGTGGTACATCTACATGACCGCCGTGCACGGGCAGCCCTTCATCGATACCTTCCTGGGCTATCACAATCTGGTGCGCTTCACCGCGCCGGAGCATGTGGGGAAGGATCACTGGTGGCTCTATCTGGTGGTGCTCACCGCGGGATGCTTCCCCTGGACGGGCGCGGTGTGCGGCATGCTCACCCGGCTCCGTGACTTCGCCCGCGATCCGGTGAAGCTCTACTTCATCGTGTGGGCCGCCTTCATTTTCCTCTTCTTCTCCGCGTCATCCACGCAGCTCTTCTCGTACATCCTGCCCATGTACCCTGCGCTGGCCGTGCTCACGGCGCTCTATCTGGAGGAGATCTTCGACGGCCGCCGGAGCCGCTTCTTCACGCAGCTCCACCTCTTCTTCATCGCCATCACCGCCGCGGCGCTGGGCATGGCCCCGCTGACGCCGGCAGGCGGCGACTTCGGCAAATACGGCACGGTGCTGGTCCTTCTCCTGCTGGGGCTGCTCGGCATACGGACCTTCCAGTGGCGCCACTTCCGGACCTTCCTCCTCGTGCAGGGCGCGCTGGCGCTCTGCCTCACAATAGCGGCATGGACGCTCTTCGCCGCGCCGGTGCGGGAGGCCTTCACCTCGGCGGATCTCTCCATGCGGGTCCAGCTCACGGAGCGGGAGGATGCGCCGCTCTACATCGATCCGTTCTACCGGCCGGCCTCTGCGTTTTACCATGACCTGTACGGCCTACGCATGCCCGACGAGCTGACTCCGTCCGGACAGGTGCCGGACGGCTCCTATCTCCTCGTGCAGAAAAAGATCACGGACGACTGGTCCCCCGAGGAACATGCCCAATGGCATATCATCTGGGAGACCCCGACCGCTTCCTTCCTCAGAAAATTGTAAGCTCTCTTTGCTCATTTCGTTTGTCAGGTGAAAAAATGAATCGAACACTTCGCTTCCCCGCCATTCTGGCCATCATTTTCTTCTTCTCCCTCGTGTGCTACCTGTGGGGCGTACAGCAGATGCCCGTCACAGACCCGGTGGAGTCGAATTACGCCCTCACCGCCAAGGAGATGGTCCTCTCCGGAGACTGGACCTCTCCCCAGATCTACGGCACCTACTGGTATGACAAGCCGATCTTCCTCTACTGGCTTCTGTCCGCCTCCTACACGGTGTTCGGCTTCTCCAATTTTGCAGCCCGCCTGCCCGCCGCCCTCTTCGGTGCGCTGGCGGTGACCCTCATGGGCTGGTACGCCTCGCGCATCCTGAAGGACCACGCCTCCGGCATCTGGGCCGCGGTGTTCCTCGCCACGTCCATCGAATTCTGGATCATTTCCCATGCGGTCATCACGGACAGCATCCTTCTCTTCTTCACGCTCCCCACGCTTTTCTCCGCGTACATCGGCGTCACGGAAAAAAGCTGGAAGCACCTCACCATCGCCTGGGCCGCGGCCGGCTTCGCCTGCCTGACGAAGGGCCCCGTAGGCCTCGTCCTGCCCGGCATGATCCTCTTCGTGTGGTGCCTCACCCGCCGGTCCGTGCGCGACGTGCTCCGCCTCTTCTTCCCGGCGGGCATCCTCGTATTCCTGCTCATTGCCGTGCCGTGGTACTACACCATGTACAATCTCCACGGGCAGGTCTTCCTGGACCAGCTCATCGGCCTGCACAATGTGACCCGCGCACTCTCCTCGGAGCATCCGGAGGACAATTATTTCTTCTACTATCTCCTCGTGCTTCCCGTAGCGCTTCTCCCGTGGACGGGCCTGTCCTTCTACTCCATGTTCCGGAAATGGAAGGACAGAGACACCCTCTATAATTTCCTCATGATCTGGTGCTGGGGCACCATCCTCTTCTACACGCTGGTGGCCACCAAATACATCACCTATACGTATATCGCCGTGCCGCCGGCAATCCTGCTGGCCGTGCTGGCCCTGAAGGATTTCCTCGCCGAGGACGGCCGGAAGGCCCAGATCGCGCTGGTCGGCCCGTACCTGCTCACCCTTGTGGCGCTGCTGGCGGGCACCTTCTACCTGCCGGGCAATTTCATTTCCTTCTACGTCATCGCCGCCTACAGCGGTTTCCTGCTCCTCACCCAGTGGAAGAAAAAACAGCTCGGAAGCATGCTCATCCTCACCACCGCCTCCATGGCCGTGGGCCTCACCTGTCTCGTCTTCGGCGGCCTCACGAACTATGTGGCGACCCGCTCCTCCCTCGACATGGCGGAGTATCTCCACAGCCTGCCGGGACAGCACTATTTCTTCAAGAGCTATCCCCCGTCCTACACCTACTACACCGATGAGATCGCCACCCGCGTCTACGACGAGGGCATGATCCGCCGCGATGCCCGCTGGGAAACGAAATACGCCGTGCCCACGGTGACCACGGAGGAACTGATCTCCCTCAGCGAGCCGGTCTATCTCTACGTGGACAACAGCGATGCGGACACCTTCTCCGCATGGGACGGCAGCCGCCGCTTCACGGAAAACAAGACGCTTCCCGGCGGCGTGGTCTATGAAATGGAGCGTCCCTGATGGAACCGTCACGCCTGGCCAAACAATTCGTTCAGTCGCTCCTCCGCTGGCACGGTCCGGACGCATTCAATCCCTGGGCAGACTTTGATCCCGATTACGACGTGGCCTACGCCCGCTCCATCCGCAAGGCCCAGCTCGAGCGCTACCTCACCCGCCGCCTCGGCAATGCCCGCATCCTGCTCGTCGCCGAGGCCTGCGGCTATCAGGGGGGACGCTTCACCGGCGTCGCCATGACCTGCGAACGGATGATGCTCTCTCTCCATCCCACGGTCAATGCCCGCATGGTCATCGGCGCGCCGGGACGCCGCACGAGCCGTGCGGACAGCCCCTTTCTTCCGAAGGAGATCCAGCGCCGGTCCGGCTTCAATGAACCGACCGACACTGTCGTCTGGGACGCCTGCCTCAGCGCCGGGCTTGCGCCGGAGGAATTTCTTCTGTGGAATATCTTCCCCTTCCATCCCCATCAGAAAGGGCGCATGCTCACAAACCGCACGCCCACCGAAAAGGAGCTGTCCGACGGACTGGCCTATACGCGGGAGCTCCTCCGCATGACGGGGCCGCTCCTCCTCTTCGCCGTAGGACGGAAGAGCGAAGCCACGCTCCGCGAAGCGGGCTATCATCCCGTCGGCCTCCGCCATCCCGCCAACGGCGGCGCCAATCTGTTTCGGGAAGGCCTCTTCGATGCGCTGAAACAGAAGGGACTCTCCTCATAAGCGGTAAAACCATCCTGCCTCCGGGCAGCGGTGGTTTTTTCTTTGCCTCATACCGTCAGGCATGGTCCGCCTGCCTGACCGGCATTGGCGCATCCCGCCGGATTTCCCTTATGATATATATATATGAAAAAAGGCGGCACACGCCGCCAAAGGAGGTCCTATGAACATTCTCATACTGAACGGCAGCCCCCGTCCGACGGGGAACACCATCCGCATGGCGGAAGCCTTCCGTACCGGCGCGGAAAGCGCGGGCCATCATGTCCGCCTCATCTCCGTATGCCGACTCGATATCCACGACTGCCGGGCCTGTGAGGCCTGCCACGCCTCGGCCGACGGCCGGTGCATCCAGCACGACGGCATGGACGTCATCTATTCGCTGCTGGGCGAGACGGATATGCTCGTCCTCGCCTCGCCCATTTATTACCACGGCTTCTCCGGCCATCTGAAATGCGTCATCGACCGCTTCTACGCCGCGCTGTATCCGAAGGAACGCAAGCCCGCCCGCCTCACCAGAGCGGCCCTGCTCCTCGCCAGCGGCGCTCCGGATGTGTACGACGGCGCCCGCTTCTCCTATGAAGGAGATTTCCTGGGCTATCTGGATTTGGAAAATCTGGGCGTCTTCACCTGCGCCGGAGACAGGGTCTCTCCGGAACAGCTTCACGAGCTCCGCCTCTTCGGCGCCGCGCTTCCCCAGTAAAAAGGAGGTCTCCATCCATGAAAGTTCTCGCTGTAAACGGCAGCGCCCGCCGCGGCGGAAATACCGCCATTCTTCTCGAAACGGCACTGGATGCGCTGCATAAGGAAGGCATAGAGACCGAGCTGATCCAGCTCGCCGGACAGTGGATCCATCCCTGCCGCGCCTGCTGGGCCTGCGGCGGACGCGGCAACTGCGTCCACGGCGGCGACCCCTTCCAGAGCCTGTTTGAAAAAATGAAGGCCGCTGACGGCCTTCGCCTCGGCTCCCTGGTCTATTCTGCCAACCTCTCCGCCAATATGCAGGCGCTCCTCGAACGCGCCGCTGTCGTGGCCGATATGAATCCGGGGCTGTTTTCCCGGAAGATCGGCGCCTCTGTGGCCGCAGCCCGCCGTGCCGGCGCGCTGTGTGCCATCGACGGCATGAACCGCTTTTTCCTGAACCATGATATGTTCGTTGCGGGAAGCACCTACTGGGGTGCAGGGTACGGCAGGCTGCCCGGCGATGTGCGGCAGGACGCGGAAGCCCTCGCCACGGCCGCCCGCCTCGGCGAAAATATGGCCTATTACCTCCGCCTCCGGGAAACGGCACGGTGATCCCATGGAAACGATCACACTGCGTTCGGGGGCTGTCATGCCCGCCGTGGGCTTCGGTACATGGACGCTCCGGGGCGAAGCCTGCGCAGAAGCCGTAAAAACGGCGCTCCTCTGCGGATACCGCCTCATCGACACCGCCCAGATGTACCGCAATGAGGACGCCGTCGGCGAAGGCCTCCGCCGGGCCGGCATCGACCGGCACTCCCTCTTCCTCACCACGAAGGTCTGCGCCCCCTCCGACAGCTATGAGGGCACAAAGAAACAGATCGAGACCGCGCTCCGCCGGCTCGGCACGGACTATATCGACCTCTTCCTCATCCACGAGCCCTACCGGGACGCTCCCGCCATGTACCGCGCCATGAAGGAGGCCCGCGCCGAGGGGAAGATCCGGTCGCTGGGCATCTCCAATTTCAGCGCCGCAGAGATGGAGGCCTTCATTCACGAAACGGGCGAGGTGCCTGCGGTGAATCAGGCGGAGGCCCACGTATTCTATCCGCACCGCACGCTCGCCGCGGCCTGCGCCGCCCGGGGCATCTGCATGCAGGCCTGGAGTCCTCTGGCGGAAGGACAGCACGGCCTCTTCACCAATGAAACGCTCGCCGCCATCGGCCGCCGGCTGGGCCGGACGCCCGCACAGATCGCCCTCCGGTATCTCCTCCAGCTGGGCATCCCGGTCATCCCCAAAGCGGCCCGGGAAGCGCATATGAAGGAAAATCTGGCCGTTTCCGATTTCACCCTGACGCCGGAGGACATGGACGCCATAGCCCGGCTCGACGGCGGGCGCTCCTTCTTCGGATGGTATGACTAAAATAAAAAACACGCAGACTCCGCAGAGTGCGTGTTTTTTTATGGTTATTTTTACAGGAATAGGTCACCGCGGGGACAGACACCAGTCCGTGAGCCATCCCGCCGCCAGTGAAAAAAGCAGGACGAACAGGAGATACCGGAAAAAATGCCCGCTTCCGAGGCAGCTTTTCAGGGCGCTCAGATTGGTGATCTTCGTGGCCGGGCCGGTGATCATGAAAGCCGCCGCGCTGCCGGGGCTCATGCCGTTCAGGAGCCACGCCTGAAGGAGCGGAACGGTCCCGCCGCCGCACACATAGAGCGGCACCCCGACGGCCGCGGCAAGAAGAAGGCCGAAGCCCTCATTTTCCCGGCCGAAGAGCGCCGCGAAGGCCTCCGCCGGCACATAGCGCTGGAAGAGCGCCGCCATCACGATGCCCAGCAGGAAATAGCCGCCGGTGGCGCGCACATTGCGGCCCAGATTTTTCAGGAACCGCCGCAGCCGGTCCGGGTCGGTGTCATGATTCGCCGGCTCCCCGAACCCATCGAACCGGAAAAACCGGCGACCCTTGCGGGTATAGAAGCGGTACACCAGATACCCCGCCGCCATCCCGCAGAGAAGACACGACAGGAGCCGCACCAGCAGGATCGGCGTCCCCAGCACGGCGCTGTACAGAAGGAGCTGCGGATTCAGCAGCACCGACGACATCATGAACGCCGCCAGCCAGTCCTCCCGCATACCCCGGGCCGCAAAGGACGCCGCAATGGGGATGGTGCCGTACATGCAGAGCGGCGACGCGATGCCCAGCACGCTGGCCGGCAGCAGACCGAGGAGGCCGAGCCGCTTCCCCTGCATCCGTCCGAACAGCCCGTGGATCCGGTCCCTGCCGAAAACGGACACCGCCGAACCGATGACGAGCCCCAGCACCCAGTAGAGGAAGATCTGGTCCAGCTGGACGGACACATAATACCAGAGGTAGACGAATTCCCGGTGCAGCGCCGCTTCCATCAGAGCTGTACCAGCCGGTAGGAGCGGCTGCCCAGCCCGATGGCTTCCGCCGCCTCCAGCGTGTGCAGGCCGTTCCGGCTCTCAATGCGTTCCACCAGAGAAGCGCTGTCCGGCGCGCTGTACACAAGATCGATGCAGGCCTGATCGAGCGCCACCGGGTCCGTGGAGGCCAGAATGCCGATATCGTGCATATCCGGCGCCGCCGCATTGCCGTCGCAGTCGCAGTCCACAGAGAGATTGTTCATGACGCTCACATAGGCGATGCGCTCGCCGCCGCCAAGATAATCCGACACCGATTTGGCCGCATCCGCCATGGATTCGAGGAAGTCATCCTGATCCCCGGCGAGGCCGCTCCGGCGCGTTCCCGCGCTGTGGATCCAGCTCTTGCCCTCGCTGGAGCCGAAGCCGATGGAAATATTCTTGATGGCTCCGCCGAATCCCGCCATGGCATGCCCCTTGAAATGGGACAGCACCAGATAGGAGTCGTAATTGGCAAAATGGGAGCCCACGTAATTTTCCTTCAGGTGAAAGCCGTTCGTCACGGGGAGCGCCATGGAGCCCTCCTCATCCTGAATGTCCACGTCTGCAATGGCGGTAAAGCCGTGGTCCTCCGCCACCTGCCGGTGCATGGCCGTGGAGGCCCGCGCGCCGCCGTAGGCGGTATTGCATTCCACGATGGTCCCGTTCACCTCATGGACGAGATCCCGAATGAGCGCCGGGTCGAGATAGTGGCTCGCCGGCGGTTCTCCCGTGGAGAGCTTCACGCCCACCTTTCCCGTGGGGGTCCAGCCCATGGCCTGATAAACCGCCATGAGGCCCTCCGGGGAAATATCCCGGGTCATGTAGACCACGGGTGCGCCTTCCTCCTGTACGGCGTGGCCGGCTGCGGCCGGAGCCGTTTTTTCCGGCAGGGCCTCCTGCCGGGCGGAAACGCCGCACCCTGCGGCGCAGAGCGCCAACAGAGCCGCCGCTGCGGTGAGCCATTTCGTCGATGTTTTCATGAGCTGCCTCCTTGTCTCCGGCCTGTGCTGCCGGTCCGTCATACGCGGTCCGTCTCTCCGCGGCTGTTCACCACGTGGACGATCACCGCTTCACTGTGTCCCTCCGTGCGGATCGGGTAGCCCCATCCCACCAGACCGGAGCTGACAATGACATCCATGCCGCCGCGCACCTCATGGCCGTAGAGGATCGTCCCGCGGTCGAGCGCCTCCACCAGAAGTCCCATAGGCCAGATCTGTCCGGAATGGGTGTGGCCGGACAGCATGAGATCGTACCCCGCAGCGGCATTGGCCTCAAATTCCCGGGGCTGATGATCCAGCAGGATGTGGTACGCCTGCGGATCGAGCCCCTCCATGAGCGACGCCGCATCGGCCCGCGGCACGCCCGTGCGAATCGGGTCCGACCGGTCCTGCCGGCCGGTGAGCGTCAGCCCCGAGGGCAGCACCGCCGACCGGTCCTCCAGGATGGAAATGCCCGCCCCCTCGATGGCCTCCGCCAGCTCTCCCGGCGTGAAGGCCGGCTCCGACGTGTAGAGCGCCTTGTCGTGGTTGCCGTACACGTAGTATGTGCCATCTCCCGCAGGGATCTGCGACAGGAGCGCGAAGGCCTCGCGCATGTCCTGCCGGCCCGTGCGTTCATCCACGATATCGCCGCCGAGGAGCACCAGATCCGGACGGGCCTCCGCCACGGTGCGCACATCCGCTGCCAGATCCTCTGCGGTGAGCGCGTTGCCGTAATGCAGGTCCGTGATGAGCGCAATGGTGTAGCCTCCCGGCGGGAGCGGCTTCTCCGTGGTCACCGTGTATTCCGTCAGCACCGGCCGGCGGATGTTCACGGCACCGTAGCCGCTTATGAGGATCACCCCCGCCAGCGGGATGACGCTCGACAGATAGAGCGTGCGCCACCACCGGGCCCGTACCCGGCCCGGCCGCACGGACAGGCCGTACAGCAGCTCCATCAGGAGGCCGAGGACCACCACATGGAGCACCAGCAGCACCGGCGTGCCGAAGATCTGCATGGACGGCACGAGCGCCGCCGTCGCCGTGATGAGCGCCGCCGACTCCTGCGCCCGGCTGCTCCGCTTCGCCAGCACGACACCCCAGAACCGGCGCACCAGTACATAAAAATAGGCAGACGCCGGCACGAGGAGCGCCGAAATGATGAGGATCAGCCGCGGCGGGCTGGATGAGCCGAAATACTGCTGGACATCCGTCCAGTAGACCCCGGCGAGAAGCAGGGCCATCAGCGCGCGCCCGGTCATCGCAAAGCCCGGCAGCGGCACGGCATAGGTGCGGACATTCGTTTTCATGATTTCCTCCGGAGAAACTGAAACCTTCCTTTATTTGTATTATATCGTCTGTACAGGCTCCGTAAAAATACCTGTCTTACATAGCCTGCCATACGCACTGCGCATGCGGCGTCCGCCCGTTTTTCCGCCGTTTTCCGGCCTCTCCGTGCTATAATGAAACCAGAACGTACAAGGAAAAGGAGGAGGTTCCATGAAAAAATCCTTAGGAGTCAAAGCGTATCTCTATCCCATGCCGGCCCTCGTGATCGGCACGTACAATGACGACGGCACGCCGAACGCCATGACCATGGCCTGGGGCGGCCTCTGCGACTTCGACAAGGTGGCCCTCAATCTGGAGGAGAGCCATCTCACGTCGGACAATGTGGCCAAGCGCATGGCCTTCACGCTGGCCGTGCCGGACTGCGCCCATGCCGCCGAGGCGGACTATGTGAGCACCGTCTCCGGGCACGACGTGCCGGACAAGGTGGCCCGGTGCGGCCTCCACGCCGTAAAGAGCGAAAATGTGGATGCCCCGGTCTTTGAGGAATTCCCGGTGACCCTCGAATGCAAGGTGCTGGAGCTGCAGCACGGCATCGCCGGCTTCCGGGTCATCGGCCAGATCGTGAATACCCTGGCGGATGAATCGGTCATCGGCGGAGACGGCGAGATCGACTCGGACAAGACGGACGGCCTCATCTTCGAAACCTCCCAGCGCACCTACCGCCGCACCGGCGAAAAGCTGGGCGGAGCCTGGGACATCGGCAGAAAATTTGAAAAATAAACCGCCTGCGGAAAAGGCGCCCCTCGGGGCGTCTTTTTTTTCGTATGACAGACCATGCGGCAACAACGACAAAAGGGAGGCTCCGAAGAGTCTCCCTTTTTCGCGGCTTCCGCCGGAGCGGGTCACTGCATTTTCTCCGCCGGCAGGATCACATGGAGCGCCTCCAGCAGCGCGATGTCCACCGCGGATTCGGTGCCCGGATGCTTCCGCAGATAGTACTGCTCCGCCTCCGGCGCCGGCCGGAAATGACCGAGCCGCTGTAGTTCCGTCTGCCAGTCCGGATACGCCGGCCTGTCCCGGTCGAAATCCTCCGGAGTGCCCGGCGCCCGCAGGCGGCCCCGGCTGCGGAAGAAGGCCATGCAGCAGCCCAGCTGCATCAGATCCTCCCCGTCCGTATAGTACACGCCGGTGCGGTACCGGGGATCGGCCGCCCGCACGCCGGGATTCACGATGGCGAAAAAGACATGCAGCAGCATGGTGATGTCGATCTTCTTCGGGTCGTACACCACACGCACGCAGGCCGCTTCGTCCGCGGCCCCGGCACCCGCTGCCCAGCCGGCCGTAGTATCCGCCACGCCGCGGAGCCGGGAAAACACCTCCTGTATGCCATAGTACGATCCGCCTGCCAGATACAGCTCTTTCATGGGTCCTCCTTTTTTCTGCCGCCGAAACCGTTCCCTCAGCTCCGGCTGTTTTCCTCCAGATGACGGGCCGACGCCCGGTCCATGTCGAAGGCGCGGATGAGCTCCGTCACAGCCTGACTGGGCGAAGCCGCCCCCGCCAGCACCGCGGCCCGGATGGTGGGAAGCTGTTCCCGGATCAGCGGGTCCTCGAAGAACAGATTGTGCAGATGCTCGTCGATCATGCTGTTCATCCAGTCGAGCACCTGCCGCTGCCGCCGGTTCTGAAACACGCCGGACTTCTTCGTCACCTCTTCGAATTTGCGCATCACTGCCCACAGCTCGAGCAGCCCCGTTTTCTGCAGGGCTGAGCACTTGTAGGCGTGGGTCCTCCAGCCCTCCGTGGCCGGACGGATGAATTCCGCCATCCGCTCGTATTCGCCCTGCGTCACCGTCGCTCTGGCCAGATTGTCTCCGTCCGCCTTGTTGACGACGATGGCGTCCGCCAGCTCCATGATGCCCCGCTTGATGCCCTGCAGCTCGTCGCCGGCCCCGGTGAGCACCACCAGCAGGAAGAAATCCACCATGGACCGGACGGTGGTCTCCGACTGGCCCACGCCGACGGTCTCCACGAGGATAACGTCGCAACCCGCGGCCTCACAGAGAAGCATGGTCTCGCGGCTCTTCCGCGTCACGCCGCCCAGCGTCCCCTTCGACGGAGACGGGCGGATGAAGCAGTTCGGCTCGCGGGACAGCTTCTGCATCCGCGTCTTGTCCCCCAGCACGGAGCCCCCGGTGATGGAGCTGGTGGGGTCCACCGCCAGTACGGCCACGTGATACCCCTGCCGGCAGAGCATCTGCCCGAAGGCCTCGATGAAGGTGCTCTTCCCGGCGCCCGGCACGCCGGTGATGCCGATGCGCAGTGCGCGGCCCGTCCGCGGCAGGAGCCCCTGCAGCATCTGCTGCGCCCGTGCGAAATCCCGCGGGGCATTGCTCTCGATGAGCGTGATCGCCCGGGAAAGGATCATCCGGTCGCCCCGGGAAACGCCGTCGATGTAGTCCTGCACGGAAAGCTTCCGGCGGAGCCTCGGGATATTCCTTGTCGCCGGTCACGCTGTTAGCGGCCGTGTCGATGCCGCGCATGACCGTACACGCAAATTCCGGAGATTTTTCCTCCGGCACCCAGCTCGGCCGGAGATCGTCATGGTTGTCGTTCATCGTATGTTCCTGTCCTTCCCGGCTCTTTTCCGCCCCGCCGGCGAGGTGCCGCAGCAGCCGGAGGCACCCGCGGCGGAGTCCCTCTGCGGTGCCGGCCGCAGCGCAGTCGCCGAACGCCTCATGCCACGGGGCATTCCCGTCCGCCCCCGCGCCGAAGACGAAGAGGAGGATATCCCGGCGGCGCGCCTTTTCCAGCGCCTTTTCCAACGCGGAAACGTACGCCTGTCCCCGCTTCTCCCGCAGAAAAAGGCCGATCACATGGACGTCATTGTCCGCCGCATTCCGTACGGCGCTCTCCGCGCTGTCCTCCTCCGGTCCCACGTCCACATCCCAGCCGCCTTCGGAAAAAACCGAGGCGGCCATCGTCCGGGCGTGCGTCCCGTCGTCCGGCGCGGAACCGGCCAGATACAGGCGGGGCCGGCGTCCTTCCCGTTGTTCAAATGCATCGGCCAGCGCTCTGGCCTCCTGCAAAAATCCATCCGAATGTTCTGTCATGGAAAACACCTCCTCCATGCGGCCAGGGATATTCCTCCGCGGCCCCTGAGACGGCCTCAGCCTTCCTCCTGCTTCTGCTCCTCCTTCGCACGCTCCACGAGCATTTCCAGCAGCCGGCAGCAGCACTGGGGAATGTTCGTGCCCGGTCCGAAGATCGCCACGGCGCCGCGGTCATACAGGTACTGATAATCCTGCGGCGGAATGACGCCGCCGATGGCGACGAGGATATCCTCACGGCCCAGCTTTTTCAGATTGTCCACCAGCGCGGGGAGCAGCGTCTTGTGGCCGGCGGCCAGCGAGGAGAAGCCCACCATATGCACGTCGTTGTCCACCGCATCCTGCGCCGCTTCCTCCGGCGTCTGGAAGAGCGGGCCCACATCCACGTCCCAGCCCATGTCGGCGAACGAGGTGGCCAGCACCTTCTGGCCTCTGTCGTGTCCGTCCTGCCCCATCTTGGCGAGGAAAATACGGGGACGGCGCCCTTCCAGCCGTTCAAATTCATCGGTGAGCTTTTTCGCCCGGTCCAGCTCGGTGCGGTCGTCAAATTCGGCGGAGTAAACGCCGGATACCGTGTGGATCACCGCGTTGTAGCGGCCGGACACCTTTTCCACCGCATCGGAAATTTCACCCAGCGTCGCCCGGTCGTGAGCCGCCTGTACGGACAGCTCGAGCAGGTTGCCGTATTCGCGGGACTCCGCCGCCTTGGTGATAGCTTCCAGATCGCGGCGCACCGCGTCCGGATCGCGCTCGGCCCGGCATTTCTCCAGCCGTCTGATCTGGGCGTTGCGCACGGCCGTATTGTCGATGGACAGGACGTTCAGCGGGTCCTCCTTTGCGAGGCGGTACTTGTTCAGGCCGACGATCGTTTCCCGGCCGGAGTCGATATCCGCCTGACGGCGGGCCGCGCATTCCTCGATGCGCATTTTCGGGAGCCCCGTCGCGATGGCCTTGGCCATGCCGCCCAGCGATTCCACTTCCTGGATATGAGCCCAGGCCCGCTTGATGATCTCGTTGGTGAGGTACTCCACATAGTAGGAGCCGCCCCACGGGTCGATGATCTTGCAGACCTTCGTTTCATCCTGGATGTAGAGCTGGGTATTGCGGGCCAGCCGGGCCGAGAAGTCTGTCGGAAGCGCGATGGCTTCATCCAGTGCATTGGTGTGGAGCGACTGGGTATGGCCCAGCGCCGCGGACATGGCTTCCATACAGGTGCGGGCGATATTGTTGAACGGGTCCTGCTCCGTGAGCGACCAGCCGGAGGTCTGGCTGTGCGTGCGGAGCGCCATGGACTTCGGATTTTTAGCGCCGAACTGTTTGAGGATCTTCGCCCAGAGCACGCGGGCCGCCCGCATCTTCGCCACTTCCATGAAATAATTCTTGCCCTGATCCCAGAAGAAGGACAGGCGCTTCGCAAAGGCGTCCACCGGCAGGCCGGCCTTTTCGCCGCAGCGGATGTATTCCATGCCGTCCGCCAGCGTGTAGCCCAGCTCGAGATCGCAGGTGGCGCCGCATTCCTGGATGTGGTAGCCGGAAATGGAAATGCTGTTGAACTTCGGCATGTACTTCGTGGTGTATTCGAAAATATCCCCGATGATGCGCATGGACATTTCCGGCGGGTAGATGTAGGTATTGCGCACCATGAATTCCTTCAGGATATCATTCTGGATCGTGCCGGCCATGATGGCCTTGTCCACGCCCTGCTCCTCTCCGGCACAGACGAAGAACGCCATGATGGGAAGCACCGCGCCGTTCATCGTCATGGAGACAGACATCTGGTCCAGGGGGATGCCCGCAAAGAGGATGTTCATATCCAGCATGGAGCACACCGATACGCCGGCCTTGCCCACGTCCCCGATGACGCGGGGATTGTCCGCATCGTAGCCGCGGTGGGTGGGGAGATCGAAGGCGATGGACAGCCCCTTCTGCCCCGCTGCCAGATTTCTCCGGTAAAAGGCATTGGATTCCTCCGCCGTGGAAAAGCCGGCATACTGCCGGACCGTCCACGGGCGGAACACATACATCGTGGAATAGGGGCCGCGGAGGAACGGCGGGATGCCGCTCATGAAATCCAGATGATGGCACTGCTCATAGACGTCCTGCGTGTAGAGCGGCGCCACGGGGATGCGCTCCAGCGTGTTTTCATAGAGCGCGTCATAGGGCTGACCCGTCCCGGCCTCCAGCTTTTCCTTCCATGCCTCATAGGAGCGGCCGGGCTGTTCCTTCAGAGAGAGTCTGGTGAAATCAGGATTTGCGTTTGCCATCATTCGATCATTCCTTTCTTTTTCTGCAGCATGCGGAGGATTTCATAGCAGTTGGCCCTGACGCTGATGAATTCATCGACGCCGGCCGCGCGGTAGATCTCCTCCAGTTCCTTCGGCGCCGCTCCTGCGAGGAACAGCACCGCCCCCTCCGGCAGCGCCTTCTTCAGCTTCGGCGCCAGCTCCGGCACGATATCGGGATAGGTCGCATCGGTGGAGCAGATGACCGCCGCATCGTAGGGGAATTCCGCCGCGGCCTTCGCGCACTTGTCGATGCCGCTCATCGTCTCATCGTCCTGGAAGCCCTCATTCAGATGGACGTTGAACTCGCCCACCTGGAGGAAGCTCGTAGAGAAATCCGCCCGCGCCTTGTGCTGCGGGATACGGCCCATATTGGCCAGGAAGACCTCCACATTCTGTCCGGTCTTTTCCTTGTAGGCCTCGGTGTCGAACCGGAGCTCCTCATACCGCTCGGTCCAGCGGTGGGGCGCGATGGCCTCCACGGAGAGGCTGCCTTCGCCGGTCCCCGTGATCTCGCTCACCTCACCGAGGGTCGCCCCGGCGGAGAAGGCGCGGACCGCGCTGTCCACCAGTCCATCCTCCTTCGCCTGCCGGAGCTCGTGCAGCGCGCTCACCCGTTCCGTCATGTCCTGATCCTTCCGGTAGGCCTGCATGCCCTCCGCCAGCTGCTTCCGGAGCGCTTCCGTATCCTCCGGACGCGGCCGGATCAGCTCCTCCGCCATATTCGGGTACATGTTGTTGCCTACGGCGGAATCCCTGCGGAGATCCAGATTGCGGAACCGTTCCGCCAGCACCCTGGCGATCTCCTTCTGCGGATAGCCTTCCATGAGGGCTTTCGTCATGCCGCCCATGCCCTCGATGCACTGGAATTCCTGCCAGATTTTTTCCGCCATTTCCTTCGTGAGTGCCTCGATCGCCCAGGAGCCGCCGGCCGGATCGATCGGCCGGAGCATGCCGAATTCCTCCTGCAGCATGATCTGCAGATTTCTCGCGATGCGGCGGGAGAATTCATCGCCCTTGCGGACCGTGTCGTCATAGGGCGAATTTTCGTAGGTGTCCACGCCGCCCACCACGGCGGAAAAGGCCTCCGTCGTATTGCGGAGCATATTCACGCCGGCGTCGAAAATGGTCTTCGTGAAGAACGCCGGGCGGGCATGGATCTTCATGGCCCGGTCCTCCTCGTCCGCGCCGAAGGCTTCCATGATCTGTGCCCAGACGACGCGCGCCGCCCGGAGCCGTGCGATCTCGATATAGAAATTGGCTCCGATATTGAAGCCGAAATACAGAGACCGGGCGATGTCGTGGATGGACAGGCCCCGCTTCTGCATTTCCCGGATGTATTCCACGGCCATGCCGAAGGTGTACGCCGTTTCCTGCACCGCCTGTGCGCCGCCGAGAGAGAAGACATCGCTGCTCACCATGACTGTGCGGAGCTCCGGTGCATGCTTCCGCGTCCAGCGGATGCACGCCGCCATTTCCTCATAGCTCTTTTCCAGCGGCATCCGGTTCCGGCCGTGCGCCGCCAGCTCCGCCAGCGGATTGGCGCCGATGACGCCCTTCATGGCGCGGATATCCCCGCCCTGCGCACGGACCGCTGCCGCGGTGAGCGCCAGCAGAGCCAGCGGGGAAACGCCAGCATACATCATGAAAGGAATGTGCGCCAGATCCAGACCGGACAGCAGGGTGTGCATATCCTCCAGCGTGGTGAGGCTGACCCCCGTGTCGCCGGGCTTCTCCGCGTCCGTCACGTCCACGCCGTCCAGCGTCGCGCTGTCCACGCGCACATGATAGACCGTGGAGCCCCGGTCGATCTCGTGCTTCAGCAGCTCATTGCTGTCCGCCGGCAGCGTTTCATCGCAGACCTGTGCAATGCCCCAGGGATGCTTCTCGTAGCCGCAGGCCGTCTGGCCGCGAAGGAAATTCCCCATTCCCGGATACTCATCGCGGGGCAGGATCTTTTCCTGCGCATCCGGGCCGGTCTTCCAGGTGTAGATCGGAGAAAAGGTGATCCCCTCATAGGTCCGGGTATACATGACCTTGTCGAAGGGACGGCCTTTCAGCAGCGCGCAGCACGCATCCACCCATTCGTCGTACGACGGCGGGGTAAATTCATCGAATGATACGGGCGGGAAATCCGTTTCCCCTTCCGACTTTTTCAGGATCTCCTCCAGCTCCTGATCCGTCAGCTGCCTGATTTCCTGTCCGCCCGCTGTCTTTGCTGTTTCATCCATGAAATATGTCCTCCTTTTCGGAAAATGACTGCCGGGCTTTCTGCTGCCGGTCCGGCCGGGCAGAGAGCGCCGCTTTCCTGTAAGCCGCAGCAAATGGTCCCGATGCTCCTTTCTTTGTATTTGTCTTCCGAAACAAAAAACCGGCTGTACAGGGACAGCCGGAAATGGTGCGGAAAACCAGATCCCCTCCCTATCTCTCGTAGGTCAAACGGTGATTCCCGGACAGATAGTTCTCCTGGCTCGAGTTCCCTGCAGCTGTCAGCCTTCCCGGTTTCCCAGTGACATCTTTGACAGCCGCTCCCTCATACAGTGGCGGGACCGCTCCGGCTTCTCACCGGATTCTCTTTTATGCTTTCGCATCTGTCTGTAGTATGAAATTTGCTGCGGTTTCTATCCTCAGTATATCAATCCCTTCCTGTAAAATCAAATCTTTTTCTAATTTTATATATTAATATTTCTAAGTTTATACTAAGTTTTCTAATTTATGGCAAATAAAAAAGAGGCAATCGAAATTGCCTCACACCGGCGGATGCCGAAAGCCGGAAACACGTTTCCTCAGCAAAAGGTTTGGGAGAACATACTGTCTGCGGGGCAGAATGCCTGCCGGGCAGAAATCGGGGAAAAGGCATTCCGGCAGTTTTTCCCTGCGGCTGCCGTCATGCCGGAGGAAGGATGGACCAGGCGCGGAGCCCGGATACAAGAAGACGGCGCATTCCCCAAAGGCCCGTCTCCTCTATTGCAAAGCGCAGGAAAAGCGCCCGTGCAATCTGCAAAAAATCCGCTCTTTTCGGGATAGGAAGAAAAGAGCGGATACCATGGCCGTCCGGCGTACGTATCACCTTCCCATCCCTCGCAGGTCAAACAGTGATTTCCGAACAGGCAGTTCTCCTGACTCGGCGTCCTCGCAGCTTCCTGCCTTCCCGGTTTCCCAGTGACATCTTCCGGAGCTGCTCAGCCATACAGTGGCGGGACCGTGCCGGCCTTTCACCGGCTTCCCTATTAAGCCCTTGCGGGCACCTGTTCTCTATGTCCTTGTTGCCGTCAGTATAGCATGGCCGGTTCCGTCCGTCAATATTTTATTAGAAAATTATTTGATTTTTCTTAGTACAATCTCCACAAAAAAGACGCCCCGAAGGGCGCCTCTCTGTGCATCAGTCGTCGTCGATGCAGATGAGCTCGTACTTGTCGCTACCCATCTTCAGTGCGCGCATGGCCGTGAGCTGATGGAGGCCGTGGCGGCTCTCCATGCGTTCCACCAGATCATGGTTGCTTTCCTGATTGTAGACCATGTCCACGCAGGCCTGATCGATGGCGAGGATATCCGTGGACGCGGCGATGCCGATATCCGGAATGGTCGGTTCCGCAGCGGCGGTGCCCGCACAGTCGCAGTCTACGGACATGCGGCGCATCACGTTGAGGAATACGATGTGCTTGCCGAAATAGTCAATGGTCGCCTTGGCCGATTCCGCCATGTTTTCCATGAGGGTCTCCTTGCCCGGCCAGTCGTTCCAGTCCTCCGGCTGGTTGTACAGATCCACGCCGTGCACCTGCGCCTTGCCCTCGCGGCCGTCAGCGCAGCCGATGGCGATATTCTTCATGGAGCCGCCGAAGCCGCCCATGGCGTGGCCCTTGAAATGGGTGAGCACGATCATGGAATCATAATTCACGATATGGCCGCCCATGGAGACTTCCTTGAAGTGCTTGCCGCCCCGTACGGGAAGCTTCACCGTGCCTTCCTCATCCATGATGTCCACCGGGCAGAAGTTCCAGCCGTTCACCTCGATGGTCTTGCGGTGCAGCTCCGTGGTGTAGCGGTCGCCCTTGTAGAGCGTGTTCGTTTCCACGATATTGCTGTTCGGCACCTGAGCCTGGAACGCCCTCACCATGTCGCGGGGCAGGATGTTCGGGCCGTGCTGTTCGCCCGTGTGCAGCTTGATGGCCACCTTGCCGTAAATACTCTCATTGATGAGCCGGTACAGACGGATCAGATGCTCTGCATCGATGTGCTTCGTGAAATAGACTCTGGCATGAGAGCCTTTCCTGTCATCAGCGCCTACGCGGCGGCAGCCCACTACGGGAGCCTGCGGAAATGTTTCCATAGTATGTCCTCCTTTTCGGAAAATCGAAATTCCGTTTTCTTTATTATATGACCTAAAGCGCACTGGAAATCAAGAGGGGCGAAAAATTTACCCGTTCCGCTCCTCCTGATACAGCAGATAATCCACCCGGGCCAGGGCTGTTTCCCTTTCCCGGATCTCCTGCACGAGCGCCCAGCGCCGCGCCGCCAGCAGAGCCCGCCGCGCCCCTCCGCTCCGCCTGCCGAAATAGGTGCGGATCTCCTCTGCGGAAAAGCCGGCCTGCTTCATCGCCGCTGCCAGCCCGATCCGTTCCTCATAATCCTCTCCCCCTGACCCTGCGGCCGCTTCCAGCTCCCGCAGCGCCTCGTCGCACAGGCCGCAGAGCTTCATCAGCTCCTGCCTCCGGCTCTCTGTTCCCATAGTTCACCTCAAAAAAATACAGACAGCTTTTCACTGCCTGTCAGTATAGAGGATGCCGGCGCTTTCGGCCAATGCCTGTATTTTATTCCTTCTCATACGCCTGATGCATACGCTTCACATAGGCCAGATATTCCCGGGCCGGGCCGAAGACGGGATTCAGCTTTTTCCAGGCCAGCACGGTCGTGGTGGTGAGCTCCGGCGTAAAGGGAACGAAGCGGAACCGCCCCGGATCGAAATATGCCATGGGCGCTTCCACTGCGACGAGACCGTCCAGCCCGCCCTCGATGAGGGGCAGCAGATTGTCCGCCAGATTGCCCGTCACCGCCGGCTGCGGGAGCTCGGCCCCGTACCAATTGCGCACCTCTCCCTGCACGGAGGCGCGGCTGCTGATCATGAAGTGCATCCGGGACAGATCCTCCCGCGTGACGGACTCTTTCGCCGCCCACGGTGAATCCGCGGCGGTGATGAGCCCCCACCGGTCCTTCGTGCGGAGCCGGATATAGTCATAGCTCCCGATGTCGATGGGCTCCTGCAGAATGACGAAATCCAGCATCCCGTGATCCAGCCGCTCCTTCAGAATGTCCGCCGAGGCCGTATGGATCTCGAAGCGGACGCCGGGATATTTCTCCATGAAGGGCTTCAGCTGCGCCATGACGCTGTTGCTGCCGGAATACACGCCGCTGCCGATACGGATGATGCCGGACATATCCTTCCGGGACTGGAAATCCATGCGGATCGCATCCATCAGGAAGGACACCTCCTCCGCCTTGTGGCGGAGCATCATCCCCGCCTCCGTGAGCGTGGTCCGTTTGCCCCGGATGAAAAGCGGCGCGCCGAGCTCCTCCTCCAGCTGCGCGATCTGCCGGGACAATGTGGGCTGCGTCAGATGCAGCCGTTCCGCCGCGCGGGAAATGCTCTCTTCCTGCGCCACCGTCAGAAAATACTGAAGCACCCGAAATTCCATACCGTTCGCCCTCCCTTTTTCTGTCTATAAAAATCATCTTATCATGTTAGAGTCCGCTCAAGTCAACAGACCGGCACAAAAAAAGACGGCACGGCCGTCTCAGTGTCCGCCCCGCAGCACGAGGCGCTTCGTGATGTAATTCCAGACCGTCACCACCGCGGCGGCACCGATCTTTGCCAGCATATACCACAGGCCCGCCACCTCCACGAAGAGGTACATGCACACCTGATTGATGGCCAGCCCTGCCAGCGACGTGGCCACAAAAAGCACGGTCTGCCGCAGGCTCTTCCGCTCCGCATGAAAGACCACGGTCACACAGAGGATATAATTCACCACCAGCGATACCGTAAAAGACACCGCCGAGGAGGTGAGATAATTGAACCCCCCGTACTCCGTGAGCCCGAACAGCAGGCCGTAATCGAGCAGGAAGCATCCGCCGCCCACCAGCAGAAACCGGATGATCTCCCACAGCCTTTCCTTTGTCATTGTCTGTCCCCCTCTGCACCGCCTGCGCGTTTCTTTCCAGTATACCCGGCGATCCTGTCCCGGCGTCAAAGAAAGAATAAAGATTTCCTGAACAGTGCGCCCGGCCGTGCATGAAAAAACCGGATGTGTGTACATCCGGTGAATATCCTGTGGTGGAGATAAGCGGGATCGAACCGCTGACCTTCTGAATGCCATTCAGACGCTCTCCCAGCTGAGCTATACCCCCGCAGTCGATGTATAAAGAATAGCAGAGAACGGCCCGCTTGTCAAATCCATCCGAAATGGCGGCACGCCTTCCAGATGCCGTCCTCGTCCGCCCGGGCCGTGACGTACTTCGCCCGTTCCTTCAGCGCCGGCTTGGCATTGCCCATAGCGATGCTCATCCACTGCGGCTGGAACATGGAGCGGTCGTTCATGCCGTCGCCGAAAACCACGATCTGATCGTCAGAAAGGCCGTATTTCTCCATGATGTACTGAATGCCCTTCTCCTTGTGAGTCGGCTCGATGAGCATGGTGTCATTGCTGAGCCACACGTGGGGCAGGCCGCAGAACTCGACCGCCTTTTCCGTGCCGGGCGGGCAGGCGAAAAAGATCTTGTGGATCACCGGCAGCTTCCGGTAGTCCAGCGACGGGTCCACGGCGGTCTCGTAATACCGGTCCTTCACGGCCCGGATATAGCGGTCATCCCAGGTGATGCGGAGACGGCGGTTTTCCGGCGCAATGGCCCAGGGATGGAGCTCCCGGTCGAGCCGGTCCAGAAAGAGCGCGCAGGTCTCCTTCGGCATTCCGTTGTGGTATTCGATATGCCCGTCCAGGGTGACGCATTCCCCGCCGTCGGACACCGCCGAGGACAGTCCGAGGGACTGCGCCACCGCGAAGGCATCCGCCTGGATGCGCCCGGTGGACAGCGCCACGAAATGCCCCTTCTGCCGCAGCTGCCGGAGCGCCTCCTGCGTGCTTTCCGGGACTTCGGTGGTCAGCGGCTGGGTGAGCGTGCCGTCTATGTCAAAAAAGAAATACATGATCGGTGAGCCTCCTGTATCAATGCATTGATGTCCCTATTATATTAACGAAAAAGCAGGCTCTTCTGCAAGAGCACCGCCGCGGATTTTCCTCTGCCCTTCCGTATCGCCCCGGCCGTTCTCCCCGTCCTATAATGGAAATGCAGGTTTCCGGGAGCGGCTGCCGCTCTCATTGTCAGAAAGGAGTTTTCTCCATGAAACGAATTCTTCTCGCTCTCGCCCTTGCGGCGGGATGCCTTTCTTTCGCCGGCCCGGCGCCCGTACAGGCGGCGGAGGCTCCGGTCCCGGCAGACAGCCGGACGCTTCCCGTTTCACTGTCCCGTCCGCAGATCAAGCTCGTCTCCAATGTGGTCTATGAACAGGTCCCGGCCCGCGGCTATGAAAATGTCCCCATGAAAATGGATCTTCTCATCCCGCAGACGGACAAGCCCATGCCAGCCGTTCTTTTCATCACCGGCGGCGGCTTCATCAACGTCAATAAGGACAACTACATCCAGGAGCGGATGCGCCTCGCCGAAGAAGGCTATGTGACGGCCACCGCCGAATACCGCGTGGCTCCGGCGGTATCCTTCCCCGCTCCGCTGGAGGACATCAAGGTGGCCGTGCGCTACCTCCGCGCCCATGCGGACCAGTTCCACATCGATCCTGACCGCATCGGCGTCTTCGGCGGCTCCGCCGGCGGCTATCTCGCCGCCATGGCCGGCACCACCAGCGGCACCGGCCTCTTCGACAGCGGCGATAATCTGGACCAGTCCAGCGACGTGCAGGCCGTGGTCGATCTGTACGGCGTATCGGACCTCACCTCCATCGGCGCGGACTACTCCGAGGAGGTCCAGGCGCTGCACCGCACCTCCGGCGCCACGGAAGCGCTCTGGCTGAAGGGCAGTCCCGTATTCAACGGCCGGGCCGGCGGCGTGTAGGACTATCCGGAAGAAGCGGAAAAGGCCAATCCCATCCACTACATTTCCGATAAGACGCCGCCCTTCCTCCTCATGCACGGCAGCGCCGACACGGTCGTCTCGCCCAGCCAGACCGAGATCCTCCATCAGGCGCTTCTCGCCAGAGGCATCGACTCCGCCCGGTATGTGGTCCCCGGTGCGGCCCACGGCGGCGTATACTGGGTACAGCCGGAGGTGCTCGACCTCGTGGTGTCCTTCTTCAACGCCCATCTGAAAAACAAATAAACCGCACCAAAAAGGCATCCCCCTTCCTTCCGGGGATGCCTTTTTTCATGGTCGTTATACAGCCGCTCTCACAATGGCCATCATTTCCGCAATGGTCACCGGCGATGCCACGCTCGCGCTGTAGGCGTGGCCATCCCGTTCCCAGGTGGCGAGGCTCACGCGGTTGCCGCTGCCCTTCATCCGCACATCCACATCGTCCACACGGATGGTCTTGATGGTGGGATAGGTGTTGTAGTCGCCGCTCACATTGGTGAGATCAACGCCCTTGCGGAGGCGCATCGTTTCCTCTCCGTCCTGCTGGTAGATCACCTCCAGCAGCTCATGAGGGATCGCCCGGTAGACCGAGGCGGTGCCGCTGACGCCTTCTGCGGGGAGCGTCATGGACACGCCCGCTGCCGCTTCCGCCTCAGCGAGGGTGCCGTAATCATGGAACGGATTGGCCGTGCCGGCCGTAGCCTGAGCCGCCGCCTCTGCGGATGCGGCCGGTACGGTCTGCTCCGGCTGTGCCGCCGGGGCCGTCTGAGCCGGTACCGTCTGGG
>ERZ779865.580-NODE-580-length-31718-cov-4.275842_pt1 | contig 31718 bp, 29 predicted proteins | sample MGYA00433088_ERZ779865 | MGnify/ENA primary metagenome ERZ779865 (study PRJEB29588, sample SAMEA2151703) | human gut metagenome | biome: human gut; feature: human-associated habitat; material: faeces | place: Denmark | collected 2008/2010 ... | reverse complement strand
CAGGCGCTGAGGCCCTATGAATATCCGGTATATGTGAATTGAGAACAAAAAAGCAGACGCAGGTTTTATCCTGCGTCTGCTTTTTACCGTTGATCAAAAAAATTGTGTTTACAGAACGCACGATGCTTTATTCTTATATTTCAGATATCTGTATGGTACATTAAAACCAGGTACTTATTATCTGTTGGTTAATGCCGGATCAAATCAGGATGGAATTGATATTTATCAGGAAATAAACTGGTATATTGGCGGGGTAAAGTTATCGGATATCGCGAAAGAGCCAGTCATAAATTATGATAAAGACCACACAAAGGCAACAGTGCAGCTTGGGCTTCTTGATCATGAGAAAATTTCAAAGATAAATTGTTATCGTGGCGAGCTTGATTATAGTCAGACAAAAGCAGCAAACAGCAGCAAACAGCAGTCTGGTGTTTACTGCTTCAAATACAGATACGGTAACATTGACGGAAAACGGAGATTATACGATCAGTATTTTCCCGGAAGAAGGCAGACCTTTATACAGCAGAGGTGCTGTGACTGTTACAGTCCGGGGACTGGTAGAAAAGAAGAATAATACAGATCAGAAAAAAGATGAGACGGAAGAAAAGACTGAAACGGAAGAAAAAGATAAGACGCAAGAAAAAACTGAAACGGAAGAAAAAGATAAGACGCAAGAAAAAAATGAGGCAAAAGAAAAAAGCAACAATCAAAGTTCCGGTTAAGAAACGAAATGCATACAGTACAATTTTAAAGAAAAAGGGACAGGCATCTACGGTAAAAATACAAAAATAAATTTTTTATAAATGTTACAATCTTTTCAGAAAGCAATGGCTCTGTTATAATAGAAAAACGAGATTATGTCCGGTGTTCAAAAAATAAACGGAAAAACTTATATTGGAAAATATTCCACGGCGGGAAAGATACGAGTAAGATCATAACACATCAGATGAAAGAGGAAATATGGTACCGACTCAGTACTGCTATTTTGAAGACAGGAGTCCGGAAAACGGCAGGTACAGCTGCAGGAAAACTTGCTTCTTTATCGGTCAGAGCAAAGATTACATTGGGAATCATCAGTCCGGGTGCAGTAGCAGCGGTCGGAGGGACGACGTATGCGGTGGTTACCCAAAATTCTGATACAGAGTTAACACAGGCAGAAGAAGCGCAGAAAGAATCTCAGACGCCATTGAAAGAAAATGGTGACACGGACATTGGGATGATGGAAGAAAAACCGGAAACAGAGACGATGGGGACAGAGACATCAGAAGCGGAGACGACGGAGGCAGAGGCATTGGAAACAGAGACATCAGAAGTGGAAGATGCGGATACAGAGGGCACGCAGAAAGCGACGTACCGAGATGTTTTGTCAGATCCGTCCTCGTATACACAGCATTATCCATCAGATACAGATTTTAACAGCATTTGAAATGTCTGGGCTGGAGAAAAATGGAGCACAGAAAATGCGAAAGTGGAAGACATGTTTTCAGGATGCAGCATTTCAGGTGTGAAAATAAAACAGTAATCATGTTACAGGCATACTGTGTGCAGTATAAAATAAAGTAAGTTGAGAAAAAATAAACGATAAAAGTACAAATTGGAATAGCCGATGGTTATGATGAAATGGAGATGAACATGAAGAAAATAAAAACAATATTTCTTTTAATATTTCTTGTAGTGTCACTTACTGCCTGTGGAAATAAAACAGGCAGCGCAGATACAGCCGGGGAGACGGAGATTAAAGATGCCAAAGAACTTCTTACCACAGTCTGGAACAGCTACGAAGAAGATGATAAATTTGCCATTGCAGGCGGAGATATGAGTGAAGAAAATATGACGGAGGATACGCCGGGAACATTTGGAATCACGGATGCGGATGAATTAGACCGTATGCTTGGTTTTCCGGCATCAGATGCAGACAAGATCGACGGCGCAGCGTCCATCATGCATATGATGAATGCCAACACATTTACCTGTGGTGCCTATCATTTGAAAAATGCAGAGGATGTAAAGACAGTAGCTGCAGACATCAAGGAAAATGTGATGAACAGGCAGTGGATGTGTGGATTCCCGGACAAGCTGGTAGTAATTTCGGTGGATGATTATCTGGTATCTGTGTTTGGAAATGAAGAACTGGTAAACACGTTTAAAGACAAACTCACGCAGACTTACGAAAATGCAAAAGTCATCAGTGAGGACGGGATCGTATAAATGTTATTTTCAAGTATCACATTTTTATTTTATTTTCTTCCGTGTATGGTGCTGGTGTATTTTCTGACTCCGGGACGGATGAAAAATATAGTGCTTCTTTTCGGAAGTCTGGTCTTTTATGGATGGGGAGAACCGAAATATCTGCCGGTTATGGCAGCAGTCATACTGGCTGGATATCTGTCTGCCCGTCTGATTGGTATCTGTCAGAACAAACGGCAGTCAAAGATTCTTTTGGCTGCCGCTGTTTTATTGGAAATTTTGCCGCTTGCCTATTGCAAGTATGCAGATTTTTTTATACAGAATCTCAATATGCTGACCGGGCAGAAAATTCCGTTGTTTCGTATCGCAATGCCGCTTGGCATCAGCTTTTATACATTTCAGGTCATTAGCTATACGGTGGACGTATACCGGGGCGGTGTCCAGGCACAGAAAAATCTAATCACGTTTGCTGCTTATGTCGCAATGTTTCCGCAGCTTGTCGCAGGGCCGATCGTGCGCTATTCGGATATCAGAAGCCAGCTTGAAAACCGTCTGCACAGTGTGGAAAAATGTGCATACGGTATTCGAAGATTTGTGATCGGGTTGTCAAAAAAAATACTGATCGCAAATGTGCTCGGAGAGTTGATCGGTCATTTTCAGGCTTCGGAGGAAAAATCGGTTTTATTTTTCTGGATCTATGCGATAGCGTTTATGCTTCAGATCTATTTTGATTTTTCCGGGTACAGTGATATGGCAATCGGACTGGGAGCTTTTTTGGGGTTTGATTTTTCGGAAAATTTCAGATATCCTTATATATCTGGAAGTATCACGGAATTCTGGCGCAGATGGCATATTTCACTTGGCTCGTGGTTCCGTGACTATCTTTATATTCCGCTTGGTGGCAGCCGGGTAAAGCCTGCGCGATGGATTTTTAATATGTTTCTTGTATGGATGGCGACCGGATTCTGGCATGGAGCGGCATGGAATTTTATACTCTGGGGGCTGATGTACGCAGTACTTTTGCTGATTGAGAAAATTTGGCTTTTGCCTTATTTAAAAAAACATAAGATCATCGGACACCTGTATGTGCTGTTTTTTGTGCTGATCGGGTTTGTACTTTTTGATGCATCTTCTGTGGCGGATTTTTGGGATTACATCGTATCTATGTTTGGCGGTGGGCAGATAAAAGTTGTCACAACAGAGAGTCTGTATTATCTGAAAAGTTATGTGGTAGTCATCCTGATCGCAGTGATCGGGGCGACGCCGCTTCCTGTGAGATTATATGGAATATTGCAGAAAAAGAAATGTTTAAAGCAGACGCTTGACATTGCAGAAATTATCCTGCTGGTCATATTACTGCTTCTTTGTGTGGCATTTCTGGTAGATGGGTCATTCAATCCGTTTTTATATTTCAGATTTTGAGGGCGATTATGGGAATAAAGCGAAATGACAGAGTCACCGTTGGCGTGATGGTATTGATCCTGTTTGGATTCTTAATAGGAAATATTGCGAAAAGTGATGAGAAGATTTCTATCTCAGAACGCAGAAAACTTGCACAATTTCCGAAAATAAGTGTGGAAAACATCAAAGATGGTACCTTTATGAGTGGATTTGAGTCATATGCAAAAGACCAGTTTCCGCTGCGGGAGCAGTTTCGTGCGTTAAAGACGGCATTTTCTCTGTATGTACTTGGGCAGAGCGACCAGCATGAACTTTATATCAAAAATGGTTCTATTGCAAAAATGGAATATCCGCTTCGTGCGGATTCACTACAGTATGCCACAACGCGTTTTGAGGAAGTCTATGAACGTTATCTTTTAGGCACAGACACGGATGTCTATCTGACGATCGTGCCCGATAAAAGTTATTTTTTGGCAGATGAAAATGATTATCCGTCTATGGATTATGATGCACTGGCAGAGCAGGTGAGAGATGGGATGGAATATGCACAATACATTGACATATTTGGAGATCTGCAGATTTCGGACTATTATCACACAGATGCGCACTGGAGGCAGGAACAGATCACGGATGTGGCACGGCATCTTGCAGGGACTATGGGGGTAGAGTTAACACAACAATATGAGAAAAAAGAATTAGAAAAGCCATTTTATGGTGTCTATTATGGACAGCTTGCACTTCCTGTAAAGCCGGACACGTTATATTATCTGGATGATGATATATTGGATCACTGTACGGTGTATGATTATGAGGAGTATGCAGAAAATAAGATCTATGACCTGACAAAAACAGAAGGAAATGATTTGTATGAGATATTTCTTGGGGGATCAAAGTCTTTGCTCTCGATTGAAAATCCAAATGCAAAAACAGACCGGGAACTGATCATGTTCCGGGATTCCTTTGGAAGCAGCATTGCTCCGCTCTTAGCAGATGGTTATGCGAAGATCACACTGGTGGATCTTAGGTATCTGCCCATGGAGCGGATTGGAAACTATATTGATTTTAAAGATCAGGATGTGCTGTTTTTATATAGTACGTCCGTGCTGAATCACAGTGAAACATTAAAATGATAGGATGTTTTGGTCATGGAATCGGGATAAATTCCGGTTTCCTGTTTTTAAATACTGTGTAATGCGTAAAGCCGGCTTCCTTTAATATAGAAGGAACTTTTTCAAAATCAAAAGCAACATGCTCCGGCTGATGTGCATCGGCACCGATCGTGATGATTTCCCCCCCAAGTTCATGATAGCGCTTAATGATGTCCTCGGTCGGGTTCGGATGACCGAGTCCGTATTTGAAACCGCCGGTGTTGATCTCAATCCCTTTGCCTTTGATAATAAGAGCCTTTAAGATCTCATCGATGATGTCGGCATATTTCTGATAGGAGTAATTGGCATTTTTATTCGGACCGTATCTCACCACATAGTCGATGTGTCCGTAGACATCAAAACCGTCAAATGTGGCAATATTTTCAAGGATTGACTCAAAATATTCCTGATATCCATCCTCCTCTGTGTGCTTCTCCCAATAAGCCGGATAATATGGATCCACACCGTGCATGACGTGTGAGGAACCGATCACGAAATCGAACGGATACTGGGATAGGATGTCGGCGTGAATGCCGGCAAGGTGCGGTTGAAGACCAAGCTCAATTCCAAGGCGTACCGGCAGAACTTCTTTATATTTTTCCTGCAATGCCTCCACAGAAGAAACATAATTCGGAAGATCCAGTAAAAATGTCTCCGGTTCATCCGGGTAATCGATGTCAAGATGCTCCGTGAAGCAGATCCCTTTTAAATTTTTTTGTTTTGCAGCAGCGATCATATCTTCCTGCGGCGTGTGGCTGTCACCGGAAAACTGGCTGTGCATGTGTGTATCCCATAACATATTAAATCCTCTTTCCTGTGCCGGGCTGGCACATAATGTGAAATCTTATTTGCGCAATTACGCATATCACAAATGCTGGTTTGTTTATGAAATAAATCGCCCGCTCAAATGGTATTTCGTAGGTTTGTGAGTGGCATCTTGCGCAAAGCCGAAGTAATTTTTGTTCCGTTGTACGAAAATAAGAAAATTAGCTCCGGCTTTGCGCAAGATGCCAGTCTTCAGGTTGTGAACACCATTTGGGTGGGCGGTTCATCTCAAAATGGGGGCGCGGGTGTGAATTTTTGATATTCGCACGAATGGAAATATGCTTAAAATCCTAATGTGCTGTATCATTGATATTCAGCCTGATGACTTGTCTGAAGTTTCATCTGCTATGTTACATTACATTAATCATTTCGTAAATTACCAGACTAATAATGCAGATTATTATTCCAAGTATGTATGTTTAAAAGCATAGATATAACAGATTGCGTCGAGATTTTTCAACCTTTTTGAAATGAATGTCACAAAAATTTACGCACCCCCAAGCTTGTAAAATGAGTTCCCCGACGAAGGGTGGTTCACAGCCTTACGGCTGGCAAATCGCATCAAGCCGGGATTGCTTTTGTGACTTTGGGAGAAAATTAGAAACTCTTAGGATGCCTGTTCGTAACATAGTGTTGTGCTGCCATGGACGGCAGCACAAGTCCTAATGTGCCCGGACGGCACATTTAGGACGCACACGTCACTCCGCCCCAACCTGAATCAGGCATACTAATCTCAATCTGATCTTTGTCAGATTGAGATAGAGTTTCTTATTTTCGGACAACGGAACAAAACAGTCCCGGCTTGATGCAATTTGCCACTCAAAAACCTGCGCCCCCTTCGCCGGGTAACTCATAGCACCATAAATTTTTCTTAAATGGAGGATAAAAATGAACAGTATCATAAGACCTATGACACCTAAAGACAAAAACAGTGTTCTTGAAATGATGCGTGTATTTTACACATCACCGGCAGTTTTTACAAACGGTTCCGACGACATTTTCCGGAATGATATCGAAAACTGTATCAATGACTGTCCTTACCTGGAAGGATATATTTTTGAAGTATCCGGCGAAATCCAGGGATATGGCATGATCGCCAAAAGTTTTTCCACAGAATTTGGCAGACCATGTATGTGGATTGAGGATATTTATATCAAAGAATCCTGCCGTGGAACCGGTATCGGAAGCAAATTTATTGATTATATCGGGAAAAAATACCCGGATGCCATCCTCAGACTGGAAGTAGAGGAAGAAAATAACAGAGCCATCAAGGTCTATGAAAAAAATGGTTTTTCCTTTTTACCTTATATGGAAATGAAAAAATAATCGTTTCTGACAGACCAATCATGAAAAACACGAAACTTTGAGAAAAAGACAGGATCACGGGCTAACCCATAATCCTGTCTTTTTCATATGTCCATTCCATTCATCTGAACTAAAAATTCATCTAAAACAAATATTCATTTAAACTAAACATTTACCTGAAATTAGCGCTCTCTGCAATATTTTATGCTAACATTTCATCTTTTAACACATTATGATCCCGCAACAGTTTCTCAACCACAGTTCCCTTTACAAGACGGATCAAAGGTTTCTTTAATGCGTTAAGCGGACCAGGAAGCCGGATCTCTAACGGAGATTTGCCATCCATGAGTTTGACACTGCTGTCTAAAAGTTCACGGATATCATACACGCTTCCCCATACCTCAGGCACGCCACGGTCTACACCAAGCAGTCCATACACAGCCTCCATTGCGGTTCTGACGGAATATTCTGTTGTGAATACAGTATCTCTCGGTGTCTCCGCAAACTGTCCTAAAAATGCAAAATTTACACATCCATCCGGGATGACATCCGGGCGGTCACCTTTGGTTCTCGGCATAAAGAATGCTGTGATATAAGGCATCATGGTCGGTACACAGACTGCACTGTGTTCTGCAAGCTCCTCGATCTGGTCGGTCGGTACACCAAGGTGGTATAACCACTCTTCTGTGATCTCTTTACCGGTACATTCTTTCATTGGTTTCTTTACATAATCGCCCGGCACATCAGTGAACAGTCCGTATACCCATACGCAGACCTTATCTTTATCCTGTTCTTTGAACTGTCCCTGTCTGTTGATCGTCCAGCTTAACAGCCAGCTTGAATCCTTGCAGCTTACGATGCCGCCGGTTACAACTTTGCCGCTCTTTGGATCTCTCTTACAGATATTTGTGATGTATGGAATGATCTTATCATCCAGTGTAGTTACCGTTGCAGACTCCCAGTTTGTCTTGGCAACATCGGAGCAGAACTTCTCCGGACGTCCAAAGGACGGATCCTGTTTTGCAATGTTTTTCCATAAATTCCAGCATCCACTGTTGCGGATTTCGGCATCTCCATTCGGTGCATGGTTCTGGTCACCATAAATTGTACCTTCTGTGCAGCTTCCGTTTGTCACGAATACAAGGTCATTCTCCGTCAGGACAATACCGCTCTCAACACCTTTTACCTTGCACTCGATCGCGGTTGCCACTTTTTTACCATCCTTGATATCAAAGATCACATTTGTCACTTCCGTATTAAACTGGAAATCAACTCCTGCTGCTTCCAGATATTTCTGCATTGGCAGGATCAGTGACTCATACTGATTGTATTTGGTAAATTTCAATGCACTGAAATCCGGGAGACCTGCAATATGATGGATAAATCTCTGGAAATAAAGTTTCATCTCCAATGCACTGTGCCAGTTTTCAAATGCAAACATAGTTCTCCAGTACAACCAGAAGGTAGAATCAAACACTTCGTCATCAAAAACATCCTCAATCGTCTTATCATACAGATCCTCATCTTTGGTCATAAAAAGTTTCATGATCTCCATGCAGCCTTTCTGGCTTAGGTTAAATCTGCCATCCGTATGTGCATCCTTGCCACGATTTTCAGTTGCACGGCATAAAGAGTAGTTCGGATCTTCTTTGTTCAGCCAGTAGTATTCGTCGAGTACGGACACACCCGGTGTCTCGATGGATGGAATACTGCGGAAGAGATCCCATAGACATTCGAAATGATTCTCCATCTCACGGCCACCGCGCATCACATAACCTCTGGACGGATCAAAGATACCATCACACGCACCGCCTGCGATATCCATTGCCTCTAAAATATGGATATGATCCCCCGGCATCTGTCCGTCACGAACCAGGAAACAAGCTGCTGCAAGCGAAGCAAGACCGCTTCCTACAATGTAAGCACTTTTCTCATCAACACCTTCCGGTTTTTTCGGATGTGCAAATGCCTCATAGTTACCGTTGGTATAGTAAATCCCTTTGCTGTTCTTTTCATATTTTCCACGCTCTGTATTGCGGTATGGTGTGCTGCTCTCTGCCTGCTGTTTTTCGGCGATTTTCTTTGCCTTTGCCTGTTTACGGCTGTTACTTGCCGCCACCACTGCCACACCAGCTCCCGCTGCAATCAAAGATGCTAACGCAACCGTTTTATTTTTATTTGACATAATAAGAATCTCCTTTCTACTGCTTTTATTATCTTCGTTCTGTGGTCATCTTATTACTATCCAAATAAAAATCCAATATACAAAACAGGCAAAATGACAATATTTTTATCATTCCCCCTGTTTTGATAAATAATCAGCCCTGCATTTCCAAATCTGGTACAGCGTACAAAAATTAACCGGACGATGTTCCAGGCTGTCATCCGAAACATAAGTCACCCTTCACCCAAAAAATTCCGGATCGAATTCCTGATATTTCCGTGCAGTGTCAGGCTCATTTTTTTGACGATCATACTGTAGTCTTCCTGCATACCGTCTTTGATCCAGTCTAACATGACGCCGACAAAACCATACTTGTAAAAATCTGCAATAAAACGCTTGTCTTCCTCTGAGAGGCTGCTTCCCTGTGACTGTTCCTCGACCACACCCCTGATCAGATCATACGTCAGTTTATAGAGATAATTTTCAATCTGCTCCTTACTGACCGAACGGTACACATTCATGATAAACGGTTTATTTTCCAACACTGCCTCAAAAATCTGCTCTAACCCTTCCTGCCAGGAATCGTAGGTGCGTTTTCCCTGCAGTGCCCGCTTTCCGTCCTCCACGCATGCCCACTCGACCAGATCGTAAATATCTTTAAAATGGTAATAAAATGCCATGCGGCTGATTCCACAGTCTGTGGTCAGATCCTGGATTGTAATTTTATCCAACGGTTTCTGTAAAAGTAATTTTTTTAAAGATATTTCTAAGGCTCTTTTGGTTGTGTTGCTCATACAGATACTCCTTTTTCCCTACGATTAAAACAAATCCACCGTCAACTACTTAATCCTATTATACAAAAAATCCACCATTTGGGGAAATGGTGGATTTAAAAAGGGGGAGAATTTATGAAAAAAAGTTTTATCACTCTTTCGTGATACTAATAATATATCCACAATTTGTGAAATCCCGTTGTACATTTTTTGAATACTCTTTGAAGAATCTGTAACAATTCGTTCACATAACTGTTTTTACATTCTAATCCTTATTCAAATTATTTTCCAAGGCGGATCACATTCCAGGATGCTTTCTTTAACACACTTGTGACAACACCGTCATCAAGTCTGCTTCTGTCATCTGCGTTAACCGGATATACGTTCTGTTCGGTCAGCGTATTGGCAGCCTTTAAGTCGTCATTTTCCATCACGATATGCTCTTTGATGTGATATCCCGCAAAGCTGCGGACATCCGTGGTAAGCTCTACATTCTCTTGTAAGTTACGGTTTACTGCAAAAATGGTAACTTCATCTTTTTCCTCGTTATAGACAGCCACAGATTCCACGTCTGTGATCTCGTCATGCTTTGCAGTTGCGTGTTTCGAACTTGAAATTACCGGCTGCAATGCGATGCCTCTGCCATATTTGGATGCATGCATAAACGGATAGAAAATTGTCTGTTTCCACGCACCACCTGCCGCATCTGTCATGATCGGTGCAATAACATTGACAAGCTGTGCTAAACATGCCATCTTGACACGGTCTGCATGTTTTATCAGCGTGATCAACATCAATCCTACTAACAATGCATCCTCGAAGTTATAAATATCCTCTAACATCGGAGGCGCTACCTGCCATGGATGATTTTCAGTAATATCATCATCTGCTGCATTTGAGTGGAACCATACATTCCATTCATCAAAACTTAAATTCATGACTTTTTTGCTGCGTTTTTTTGCTTTGACATAATCGCAGGTTGCAATGACTGTGCGGATAAACGTATCCATATCATCGGACTGCGCAAGGAAATCATTGCTGTCATTATCACGGTTCCCATAATACTGATGCATGGAGATATAATCCACATAATCATAAGTATGGCTCAATGTAACAGCCTCCCAGTCCGGGAACGTAGGCATATCCAGATTAGAACTTCCACAGGATACCAGTTCAATGTCCGGATCGATCAGACGCATTGCCTTTGCGGTCTCCTCCGCAAGTCTTCCATACTCCTCCATCGTCTTGTGGCCGATCTGCCACGGTCCGTCCATCTCATTTCCAAGGCACCACACTTTGATCTTGTGCGGATCTTTCACACCGTGTCTGATACGAAGATCACTATATTTCGTTCCTGACGGATGATTGCAGTACTCCAACAGATTACAGGCATCTGCGATACCGCGTGTTCCCAGATTTACCGCCATCATGACATCAGAATTGACCTTTTTTGCCCATTTGGAAAATTCATTTAAACCGATCTCATTTTTCTCTAAACTCCTCCAGGCAAGTTCCAGACGGTGCGGGCGCTCCTCAACCGGCCCCACAGAGTCCTCCCAGAAAAAGTTTGATACAAAGTTGCCGCCCGGATAACGGATGATCGGCACATCCAGCTCCTTTACCAGTTCCATCACATCTTTGCGGAATCCATCCTCGTCTGCAGACGGATGTCCCGGCTGGTAAATTCCTTCGTATACCGCTCTTCCAAGATGCTCGATAAAAGAACCGTAAATTCTTTTATCGATCGGAGCGATCTGAAATTCTTTATCCAGTACCATTTTTGCTTTTCTACTCATACATATTTCCTCCTGTCACTTAAAATCTTACTCTTTTACTGCACCTGCTGTCATACCTTCGATAAAATATTTCTGGAAACAGATAAATAATACGAAGATCGGTATGATAGAAAATACAGAACCGACAACTAACAGACTGTAGTTATCACCATACGGATTGATCAGCGTGTTAAGACCAATGGTCAGTGTATATTTATCTGCAGAACGGATGACTAATAACGGCCACAGATAGTTATTCCATGCATTCATACCATTTAAGATCGCCATTGCGGAAAATGCCGGTTTCATGATCGGCACGATCAGTTTAAAAAAGATACCGTACTCTGTTGCACCATCGATACGACCTGCTTCGATCAATGACTTTGGCAGTCCTAAAAGATACTGACGGAAGAAAAAAATCGTGGATGCATGTGCTAAAAACGGAAGTACTACCGATACATAACTGTCCATCATGCCCCAGCCTGAAATCTGCTTGTACAGAGGGAGCATAATAACCTCAAACGGTACAGACAGGATCAGAAGCACTATAATAAAGAAGAAATTCTTTCCCTTAAAATCATAGGCTGCAAATCCATATGCAACGAATGCACTGATCGCTAAAGTCAGGATCACAGTAATGACCGTCAGAATCAGGCTGTTGCCAAACCATGTCCAGTAATCATGTTTTCCTGTAAATAATAATCTGTAATTATCCAATGTCAGATGCGGGATATCCAGATTCAGGTTTAATCCATACTGAAGCAGGAAGTTTCCCGGTTTAAAGCTTGCCAGTACTAATAAGTAGATCGGCAGAATGGTAAGGATCGCAAGGATAGAAAAAAATATGATCATACCTATGGTTGCTGCCCTATCTTTCTTTTTCTGGCTCATTCCAATAGATTCTGCTGCCATATTATCTCTCCTCCTTCTTAAATGTTCCGGTCAGTGCAAGCTGAATGACGTTAATGATCATAACGATGATAAGAAGCACTAAACCAACCGCACATGCATATCCCATTGCACGTTTCTCAATACCCTGACGATACAGATAACCAACGATCGTAAGTCCGATATTCTGTGGAGAGTTGTTTCCTTTCCATAACATATAAGACTCAAGGAACATGGACAATCCTGCATAAATACTGATCGTTAATACATAGATCGTGGTCGGTTTTACAAGCGGTACAGAAATGCTCTTAAACTGCTGCCACTTTGTCGCTCCGTCGATGGAAGCCGCCTCGTAGAGATCCGTGGAGATATTCTGTAACCCAGCAAGGAAATAGAGGATATTAACACCGGTCCAGCGCCAGCACGCTACCAGAAGAAGTGCAAAGTATCCAGTCCATTCACCTTTCAGCCATTTGATGGAAGAATGTCCAAAGAAATTTAAAATCTGGTTTGCAAGTGCTGTGTCCATCTCACCAAACATCAGACGGAAAATCGTACCTACAACGACAACGGATGTCAGTGCAGGAATAAAGTAAACAGATTTGAAAAATCCCTTTGCCTTCATCAGTTTACTGTTTAACATACTTGCAAATAACATCGGAAACGGAATTAAAAGTACCAGTGTTCCCACCATGTATTTAAAACTGTTCCAGACTGCTTTCCGGAAATATGTATCTGAGAGTAATCTCTTGTAATTGCTCATTCCAACCCATTTGTTTTTCAGGACGTCCTGAAAACTTAACAGTACACCGTTTGCGATCGGGAATACCCAAAACAAAATGACTGTCAGAACAAATGGAAGAATGAACACATAAGGTGCTGCTTTTTGCGAATACAAAAACTTCTTCACTTTATTCATGCTGTAATGCCCCCTTTTCCCTCATAACAGGAAACAGGATGCAGGACATCTGCCCCACATCCCTGCCTGTTTTAAACCTGTTTCTTATTCTCCAAATTCATTCTGAAGTGCGGACTGTGCTTCGTCTAACGCTTCTTTCACATCCATACCGGACTCGAAAACATTGTTTAAAGTCTCTGTACAGAACATATTGTTGATAGATGGCATCTTCTCATCTGTGTAGCAGGTCAGCAATCCGATGCCGTCCTGAACATCTAATAATGCATCAAATGGTTTTGTGTTGAAGTACTGTACATACTGGTTATCCGGGTTCTCTGTTACGGATTTGTCTGTCCATACTGCTGTGTTGACCGGGTCAAATCCTAATACGTTCCAAACTTCTACGTTTGCTGTGTCAGAAAGTTTGATGTAAGCGAATACTTCTGCTGCAAGGTCAGCATTCGGGCTGGATGCTACAACTGCTGTACCTGTACCACCACCACCGATGGTCTTTACTGCATCGTTGTCACCAAATACAGGAGGTGCTGCGATTGCAACTTTACCGGAAAGGTCTGTCATGTAGCTTAAATAACGGCTTGTCTGCCAGAATGGCATGATTGCTGCTGCAACATCACCGCTGTTGTATAACGGATATGCTTCTTCGTTGTCAGGCTGTCCACCGGCGATTACGTCCATAGCACCTGCATCCTGCATATCTTTCATGGTCTGTAAACATTCCACCATAGTGTCATTGTTTACTGCAAGGCTTCCATCATCATTTAAGTAATCTCCGCCTTTCTGAGCGAGCATTAAGTTTAATGTCCACTGAGCAGTTGTCTCACATGCTGCAAATGTTTTTCCGGTTGCTTCTTTGTATTTTGCACCTGCTTCTTTGAAGTCATCCCAGGTCTTGATGGTTGTGTAATCAATACCTGCAGCCTCTAATGCTTCGGTGTTGTAGAAAGCAACGGTTGTACCAACGTGCGTCGGGAATCCATAATAGTTACCGTCTTTGGAATATAGCTGTAATCTGGACTCAACTACATTGTCAAGATATGGCTCTACTGCATCGTTTAATGGTTTTAATCCGATATCTCCTGTCATGAATGCAGGAAATTTACCAAGCTCGATATCAACGACATCCGGAGCACCTTCTCCTGACTCTAATGCCAGTGATAATTTGTTGTGCATATCATCATATGCCATGTTGGATAAAACAAGTTTTACTTTCTTATCCGGGTTTTCCTCATTCCATTTCTCAGCCATGTTGGTATAGAAATCCTGATGGTTCTCGATGAATGTCCATACCTCAAGTGTTGTGACATCATCACCTTCCACGTCCATCTCTCTTCTTCCTGCGCCGCTGTCTGCGCTCTCTGTACCGGATGCTGCTTCCCCCGCACCGGCATTACCTGCTGTGGAATTACCGCCACATCCGGCAAGCATTCCCACTGTCATTGCTGCGCACATTAATGCTGCTAAAACCTTCTTCTTCATACATTTACCTCCCAAAAATATTTTTTCTTTATCAGATCGAAAGTATCTCCTTTTTCCGGATGATCTCCCGTGTGATACATGTTTTTCTGTCAGATCAGATCTTTGATCCAGACTGCCATTTCCCCTGTTTTCCGGTTGCCCCAGTAACAATAAGGAACTGCTTTTAATGTTACATCTCTTAATTCCGGTGGCTGTTCTTTGTATAATTCCCCTGCCGTCCACTTATCTTCTAAAATGCGTTTTCCTTTTGCCTCCACTGTCATCACACCGCCTAACAGCTGTTTCTCCCAGTTTTCGGTCAGTGCTTCTTTTGTGTCCACATATAAGGAACTTAAGTTTTCTCCATTGTCTGTCTCTTCGAGACAATATACCAACGGACCACGCATAATACAGACTTTTCCTTCATCTGCCCTTACTTTTGGATTTGCATATACAAATCTTGCTTTCATATCACAGGCTATCTTAATCTCCTCAGATGCTGTAAGATCCGTTATCATAAGATAACCGTTTTTTACGGGCGGTGTTTCTATTTTTTGCTTTCCACGCCACACGGTAAACTCTTTTGTGTAGCACGGAATCCGAAGTGCCAGTGTTCCTTTAGAAGTTTTCTCTGATTCCAGACGGATCATCACTGTTCCATCCTTTAAGAAATCACTCTCCATTGTTACTTCTGTCTCTGTCTCTCCAATCAGAAGTTTTGTCTGATTCGATATATATAAATTAATGTATAAACTGTTTTCATCTGCTCCATAGATGTACTGTCCTAAAGAAGCAAGCGATCTTGCAATATTCGGCGGACAGCACGCCACGCCAAACCATTTCTGTCTGACCGGCTTTACATGCTCCATGGATGTCCGTTCGATGCAGTTGTCCGGCCATACCTCCAATGGATTGACATAGAAGAAACTCTTTCCATCCATCGCGATCCCGGCAAGTACTGTATTGTAAAGCGCCTTCTCCACAATATCCGCATATCCTGCATCTTTTGTGATCTGCGCCATCCGGTTTCCAAACATTGCAAGTCCGATGGATGCACAGGATTCCGAATAATTTCTGTCATTCGGAAGATCATAGTCGGTTGTAAACCGTTCTAACAGTCCCGATGAACCAATGCCGCCTGTGATATACATCCTTTTTTCTGTCATGTTATTCCAGAGTGTCTTACAGGCATCTAATAATGTCTCATCCTGATACTCATATGCTAAATCGGCCATTGCACTGTAGAGATAAACGGCTCTTACCGCATGCCCCTCTGCTGTCTTCTGCTCTCTGACCGGCAGGTGTGACTGGGAATACTCCGGTACATATCCGGCAAATTCAGGAAATATCTGCTGATATTTTTTTCCTTTTTCTTCCCGGAAGAAATAATTTTCTCCCACACCTCTTGTATCAATAAAATACTTTGCAAGTTCTAAATATCTTCTCTGTCCGGTTACCCGGTACAATTTTACCAGGGCCAGTTCTACTTCCGGATGTCCAGGATATCCGTGACATTTTCCTTCCTCAGGTCCAAATGTCTCACAGATCAGATCGGCAAATCTTGAAACGATATCGAGGAACTTTCTTTTTCCTGTTGCGTTGTAATAAGCAACCGCCGCCTCGATCATATGTCCCGCCGTGTAAAGTTCGTGTCCCTCTTTCAGATTCGTCCAGCGTCTGTCAGGTTCTTTGATCGTAAAATAGGTATTCAGATATCCATTTTCGCATTGCGCCCTCCCGATCAGGTCGATCGTCTCATCCGCAAGTTTTTCTAACTTTTCATCTCTTCCCGATGAGTCTAAGGTAAATGCAACTGCCTCTAACCACTTTGCAACATCCGTATCCTGAAAGACCGCTCCTTCAAAATCCCCCTCTGCCTCGCCTGCCGCAATCTTAAAATTCTGAATGCAATGGCTTGGTGCCGCATCTTTGACATTGTCATTTAACGTGTCCCACTGGTAAGGAAGTATGACATCTTTTACTAAGCGGATGTATTTATCCCAAAACGCATCTCTGATCTGGATCTGATGCAGCGGCACATCTGTCAGTTTTTTCTTCTCCATAACTTCCTCCCTCCTTTATGCGCCTGTCATGTGTTATGTTAAACGTTTAATTAAACTAAAATGTTCATTTTCCGTTTATTTACATTTCATTCACACTTTTTTGCTTTTTTCTAAAATATTTTTGCTTTTCTTTGTCATTTTGATTGATTTCTGTTTCGTTCTTGTTTATATATACCATACTAATTGTCATAATTAAAGTCTGCTATTTTCTATTTATCTATATAAAATCTTTTATTTTTATGTTATTATCTCGTGTTTTCTTATTTTTTCTAAGTTTTTGCTTTTTCGCACAACTTTATTATTTTTTAAATCGTTTAACCATGTGCAACTTGCACAAATAGTGCATATTTCCAAGAAATAATGAACATAAATGCTTCTTCTGTTCACAAATAAACCGCCTTCTGAATCAGTTCAAAAGCCTGACATCAGAGGCGGTTTCATCATGTTTTTGTTTTTATAATGTTTTGATCGACTGGCGGATCAACTGCTTACATGGAACTTTATAGACCTGCGGTTCTGCCGTCTCGCCTGGCTTTTTCTCCACCAGACTGATCATAACCTCAGCAGCCCTGTAACCGATATCATGAAGCGGCAGTTCCGTTGTGGAAAGCGGTGGCTTATAATAGCTTGACAGTTCTCTGTTATCATATCCCGCAACAGATATCTCCTGTGGTATTTTTATTCCTGATTCATCTGCCCAGTCATAACAGCCGCCTGCCATGAGGTCATTCATACAGAATATTGCGGTTACCTGTTTTTTTAAAAGCCATTCCGCTCCGGTATGTCCGGACTCCCTGCCCCAGTCTCCATAGTAGATCAACTCCGGATCATATAAAAGTCCCTCATCACGCAACGCCTTCTGGTATCCGATCAGACGTGCCTGCGCATGAAGGCTGTCTGCTTTTCCGGTGATCACTCCGATTTTTTTATGTCCCTGTGTGATCAGATAACGGATCATCTCATATGCACCGCGCTCATCATCCACAACTACGGACGGGATGCTTTTGCTCTCCGTATAACCATAGGCCATCACAGCAGGAATACTTAAATTATCCGGGATACAGTGCATGATACGCTCATGTGCCGTCACATAAATGATTCCATCCACCTGTGTTGCGATCAGTTTCTTGATTTCCTCATCCACCAGTCCGTAATAGTCCGTTCTGTGATAATAATAATCATTATATTTTTTATACAATCTTAAATTGGTCAGAAGGATCTGATATTTTACCTTTTCACAATATTCCGTAATACCGTCAATGATGTCCGGTATGCTAAAGATCGTCATATCCTCTGCAATGACTCCGATGCTTCTGGTATTGCGCGCTTTTAAATTTTTTGCCACATAGTTTGGCATATAATCCATTTCTTTTGCAGTTTTTAACACAAGATTTCTTGTTGCTTCGCTTGCCCCCGGCTTTTCATTCAGGATATTCGAAACGGTAGCTACCGACACACCGCAGGCTTTTGCAATTTCTTTGATCGTCGCCATAACCTTACCTCCCGTACCACAAATCCCCTTTATTTAACAATATTTCCAATCAAAAATCAATATCTTTCGATCAGGTATCGAATTTTTGCCCCGGTTATGCTACACTGGTATCTATGAGAATCTTAATTTTATCCTGTAATACCGGCGAAGGGCACAATGCCGCCGGAAAAGCGATCCGGGAAGCTGCCATCCGGTGCGGCCACACTGCCGACATGCTGGATATATTTCTGCTCTCCGGCAAAAAAACTTCACATGCAGTAGGCGGTGCCTACGTGGAACTTGTAAAACATATGCCACACGTCTTTGGTATGCTCTATAAGGCCGGCATGGCAATTTCTAACAGCAAACATAAGTCGCCAGTCTACTATGCCAATGCACTGATGGCGAAAAAGCTGGCTGCCTATTTAAAGCAGCATGATTATGATGTCATCGTAACACCTCATCTTTACCCTGCAGAAACGATGACATACATGAAGAAAAAAGGAATGTTAAAGATCCCCGCCGTTGCCATCGGCACGGATTATACCTGTATTCCGTTCTGGGAAGAAACAAATCTTGACGCCTATTTTCTTCCTCACGAAGACTGTGTCGCAGAATATGTGCACCGTGGGATTCCTGCCGGTAAATTATACCCTTACGGCATCCCTGTTGGCGAAGCATTTTCCCCGTCCGGAGATCGCATTTTAGCAAAGGTCCGCGCGCGTGACTCTTTAAATCTGCCGCAGGATATCCCGATCTGTCTGGTCATGAGTGGCAGTATGGGATTTGGAAAACTTGCCATATTTGCAGCAGAACTGTCACTGCGTTTAAAATCCGGCGAACATATTGTCATTATCTGTGGCAGCAACAAGCGTATTTACAACGTGTTACAGAAACAATTTCAAAATAATCCACGCGTTCATATTCTAGGCTATACCAACCGGGTTGCAGACTATATGGATGCCTGTGATGTGATTTTCACCAAACCGGGCGGACTTACTTCCACCGAAGCATTAGTGAAACGTATCCCGATCGTCCATACAGCGCCAATCCCCGGATGTGAGACTGCAAACCGCAATTTTTTTGTAAAAAGGCACCTTTCCGTCTCTTCAAAATACATTGCCAAACAGATCACTCTCGGAAAAAGACTGCTCTCTGACTCCCCGGATACGCATGGGAACAGCTCTCTGCGCGAAGAAATGCTTCTAGCACAAAAAGAAAACGGAAAACCAGACGCTGCCATACACATTATAAAAAAACTGGAGAAGCTATGACATATTTTCTTTTTATCTTTCTGGGATTCATCCTTGGCAGTACATTGTTTGCCTACTGGATTCCCAGATTATTTTTCAATACCGACATCACAAAATCATCCGATGACCATAATCCGGGCGTTGCGAATGCCTACATGCAGGCCGGCTTTTTTGCCGGAACGCTTTCCCTGTTATTCGAGCTTTTAAAAGGCGCCGTTCCGGTATTTTTTGCAGGCAGGATCTTAGACCATGACTCCCTGCTATTTGCACTCGTCATGGCTGCCCCGGTATTTGGTCATGCTTTTCCGTTTTTTCAAAAAGAAAGAGGCGGCAAAGCAATTGCCGTCTCTTTCGGTGTCATGATCGGACTATTTCCGGAAGTTCATCCGCTCTTTGGTCTGATCTTTTATTATATTCTATTTTCACTGGTAATCACACTTCGTCCACATTCTTTCCGGTCTGTCATCACGTACGGACTGTTTACGCTGACTGTATTCCTGCTTGTTTCCGTAAACTCTATACGACTCGGCTGTTTTATCATCTCAGCGATTGTGATCTACCGCCATGTCATCCGTTATCACGATGAAGCTTTACAGGTACTGTTGTTTGGAAAATATCCACTGTTTCACAGATCCTGAATTTTGCATGGAAACATACCACTGACAGCATACTCTGTTTCTGTCAGACAAATTTTACCAGCAGAGCACCTCATGACCATCTTCCGTCACCAGTACCATGATCTCCCACTGTGCAGATGGTAGTCCATCCTCAGTGTAAACTTCCCAGTCATTTTTAGAATCTACATAAATATCTACTTTTCCCATATTGACCATCGGTTCGATCGTAAAGATCATGCCGGGAACTAAAAGCATTTCCTGTCCACGTTTGGTATTGTAACCAACCCATGGTTCCTCATGGAACTCAAGTCCAACGCCATGCCCACCGATCTCACGCACTACCGTATAGCCGTTTTCAAATGCATGGTCATGCACAGCCTGCCCCATATCGCCTAAAAATCCCCATGGTTTTACTTCTTTTAAGCCAAGCTCCACGCATTCTTTTGTCACTTCGACAAGACGTTTCTTCTCCGGGCTTACATCTCCGATGCAAAACATTCTTGAGGAATCTGAGAAATATCCATTCAAGATTGTGGATACATCCACATTAATGATATCACCGGACTTTAAGATCACATCTTTTGATGGAAATCCATGGCACACCTGATCGTTGACGGAAGTACATACACTGTACGGATATCCCTCATAGTTAAGCGGTGCCGGAATACCACCCATCTCTGTTGTCATGTCATAAACAATCTTATCAATCTCTGCCGTATTCATTCCCTCATGAATATGTTTCTCAATGTAATCAAGCACTGCGATATTGATTTTGCAGCTCTCCTTGATTCCTGCAATCTGATCTGCATTTTTGATCAGATCATGTGTCGGGACAATATGTCCCTGTGAAGCGATCATTGCGATACGCTCATCAAATGCCTGATGGCATGCTTTATATTTTTTCCCACTTCCGCACCAGCACGGATCATTTCTACCGATTTTTACTGACATAATTTCTGCACCACCTGATTGATCACACTGCCTTCTGCCTTTCCTTTTAACTCCGGCATTACAGCTTTCATGATCTGACCTTTATTTTTACTTGCTGCCACATCAGCAAATTTTTCTGTAATATATGATTCTACCTCTTCTGCTGACATCATTTTCGGTGCATATTCTGCAAAAATATCGTATCTCGTCTGATATTCTGCCAGAAGATCCTCTCTGCTTGCAGGGCAGGTATCAATCTGCTCTTTTACGGATTTCATTTCCTTTAAAATTACCCTGTTCACCAGTTCTTCCTTGATATCATCTCTGCATCCCTCATCAATCGCAACTTTTTTTGCTGCGGAAACCAATGTGGAGATTGCATCCTTACGTACTTTATCTCTCGCCTTCATGGCTGCTATCATGTCTTTTTGTAATGTTTCAAACTGCATAACGATCCTACCTTCCTGATTCTAATAATCTTATCTGATTATAGCATAATTTTGATATAATTCATAAATTTTTTTCAATATCTATTGCTGCATTTTTATCATCAAAATCCTTACAGCACACGACGCACTGTTGTGATCGTACGGTAAGTTGCACTTCCGTAGCAGATACCGCTCGACGGTGTCGACGCATGGACGATCCTGCCGCCGCCCATATAGATTGCCACATGTCCCGGATAACAGATAATGTCTCCCGGCTGTGCATTCTCATAGCTGACAGCCTGTCCGCTCGACTGAAGCGCATAAGAACTTCTCGGAAGTGAAACACCAAAATGGCTGTATACAAGAGACACAAACCCAGAACAGTCTGTTCCCTCAGTCAGGCTGTTTCCACCAAACACATACGGATTTCCCACAAAATTAGATGCATAAGATACCACACTGCTGCCACTCACGCCGGTAGAGTAGGATGGATTTAATCCATTATCCGTCAATCCTGTCGAACTGCCAGACGAACTGCTGCTGGTATTCGTCGTGGATGTACTGCTGCCCGTACCAGTCCCCGAAGTAGTACTGTCTGCTGTATCCGTTGCTGTGCCGCTGTCAGAGGATGCCGTTGTTGTAGTATCTTTGTTTTTCTTGCTTTTCTTGGCTGCAGCTGCTTTCTTTGCCTTCTCTTCTGCTGCTTTCCGGGCTTTTTCCTGACGTGCCTGTTCCTGTGCAATCACTTCATTCTGTTTGCGGATGGTGGAAGCATACTGGCTCGCTAATGTTTTCGCGTTCGAAAGCTGTGAATCAAAATCTGCAATCTGCGCTTTCTTTTCATTGATCACCTGATTCAGCGAAGTTTCCTGCTGCTCATAACTTTGTTTCAGTTCCTCCATATCCGCTAATTCCTGCTCTAACTGTGACTCTAAATCTGCCACTTCCTGTACCGTTTCCTGATATGCCACCAAAAGTTCCCTGTCATAGCTATATACTTCCGAGACATATTCTACACGGTTTAACAGATCCGATATATCTTCAGATTCCACAAGTGCATCCAAAAATGTATCGTCACCGTTTTCATACATGTACTGGATCCTTTTTTTCATATCCGCATACTGCTGCTGTTCCTTTTCCTGTGCCGCAGCAAGGTCTGTCTTTGCCTGATCTATCTCGCCTTCCTTATTTTCAATATCCGTTTTCAAAAGTTCCATATCTGTCAGAAGTGACATCAGCTGCTCATCATATGCCGCCATCTGGCTTTTTACTTTGCTCTGCTCACTCTGTATATTATTGATCTGCTGATTGATATTGTCTAAATTTTGCTTCGCCTCATTTTTCTTCTTCTGCGCATCTTTTATCACGGATGCATCTGCAGAGTAAAAGCAGGCAAATCCGATCACCCCAGCCATTACTGCAGCAATGATTCTTTTTCGTTTTTTTGTATATTTCAATGCCTTTTCCCACTTCATAAAGCATTTCTCCTTCTGTCATTTGCAAAAATAGGCACGGCAGACTGCTTATGGCAGAAGCCGCACCTAAATATTTTACCATAATTTTATATGTGTTTGTTAGTATTTCCAGAAATTCACAAATACTTAATATTTCACCCGACCTGTTTTACGATCAAAACCTTTTCGCCCGCTAAAAGAACCTCACTTTTTCTATGATTTGTTTCCATGATATTTTGTATCGTCGTGTGATTTTCCTTGGCAATGGTCCAAAGATCATCTCCTGTCTTTGCAATATAACCCACCAGTCCCGGCCGGTTCCGCAACATCTCAAGATCTAACTCCGTCTCTGTGGCATCCTCGATATTTTGCATACTCTCCTGCACAAAAGCCAGCAGATCCAGCCGTACTGCCGCACGGATCTCAACATGTTCCTGATCAAGCATCACTGCAGATAGCTGCTCTAAGGATGCATCCAGTTCCACTTTCGCCTGCTCTGACATTTCCGGGATTTCCACAAGCTGTGAAAATGGATAAATCTCCTGCACTGCCCCAACCGGCATATGGTCATCCGGAGTAATGTATAAAATACTAACCTCGATCGTCCCCTCTGCAAGAACACCATCTGATTTTATTTCCTGTCGCTCTAAGAGCACTTTTCCCTCACAAGAACAAATCTGAAGTACTTTTTCTTTGTCCTCTTTCAATTCCATCTGTTCTGTCAGCCTGCACTTTGCAGCATTTTTTACCAAAAGACGCTCCAGCGGGCATTCGCAAAAGACCGGTTTTACCTCTTTCTGCAATGAATACAAATCTGTCAAAAGTCTTATCTTTTCTTCTTTCCAGATACGGATGTTGGTATCTAATGCCAGTTCCATGACAAGGATCCGCTCTTCACCGTCATAATCCGGTTTGACTTCCAGTTCCATTGTCACAGGTGTCATCTGTACCTGCCAGATACAGTCATTCTCCATGACGCCACACTCCGCCTGCACATCCAGTGGAACTGTCGTCTCGTACCAGGACAAATGCTCCACTTCCTCCTCATCATTGTACAGTATGGAAACAAGTATTTCTCCCGAAAGTCTGATATTTCCTTCTGTGAGTCTGCTTTCTACATTGCGGAGCTGCATACTCCGCCAGAGTATTTCACGAATATTGGGTTTACTTGACGGCAGCACCGCTTCACTCTTCTGCCTGCAGATATCACGCCGCACAGCAAGCAGTTTTAATGCTTCCCGCTCCACAATATTCTGTTCATAAGCACTGCCATCTAAGAGTTCACAGGTCAGTTCCTCATCCGCTTCTTTTTCTGCCGCTGCCGTCAGGACAATTACCGCACGGATATTTAACTTCCGGGAATTGATCACACCGATTGTAAGATCTTCAATATTCCCTGCAGCATGAACTGTATCATACTCACTCAGTCCATCCATGTTAAGCCGTTCCTGAAATGGAATTTCACCGCGCAGACAGCTTATTTTCCCTTTCTGCTTATCACTCCGGTAAAGCACTTTAAAAACCAGACTGCCCTTAATCCATGCAGCTCCCTCCATTGCTTTTACCTCATCAAAACGCAGCTCGCCACGCTCTTTTATAACTTTTACAACGTCCTGTCTGTAATCCGGTACATTATAATCATCATCCAATGTGATCTGTGTGACTGCAGATCCGTTTTTTTCACTTCTATGTAGTTTTATTTTCTGAAATTCCAAAAAAAGTCCCCCATTCCGAATCTTTATAACCATCTTATTCGGACATGGAGGATTTTATACCTGTCTAGCACAACTTCATGCGTATATCTCTTGTAATAATATCAGAATAACTGAATGATAATAACTGAGGTGGATTTTCTTCACGCTCATCATTTACCAGGATCGTGAATACACTTGGGTAAGCATTCTGGATGACGCCTTCCTGGATGTCAACTTTATTGCGTCCTCGGTCAAGCTGAATCATTACTTTTTTCCCGCACTGCTGATGCACGGATGCCCGAACTTTTCTGATGTCTGCCTGTTGCATGTGTTCTACCTCCTTAATCCGGTATTCTGTAATTACTTGTAATCATAATTATCATTTCTACCGGATTTCTTTCCGCTTTAGAATAGCACTGTGCTAAATTTTTGTCAAACATAATTGCATTATTTAAAAAAATATTAAAAATATTTACTCAAAAATGATACTTTTGTCCTGGTTTTTTACCTGTATTACAATATAAGGACAACTTGGACTTGCGTTTGTAACTTCTCCCTTTCTTGGTCCAATAAGCTCTGTATCAAACACCACTGCATTTGTTGTCAGATAACAATCCCTCACACAAATACTGTATCCTCCTGTCGCCTGCTCCCCATATCCACGCACAATATACAGATCATCCTCCAATTCATAAGTAAGTTTAAAATCCGCCGTTTTCTTTTCCTCGATCATTGTTTTTAACTCTTCCGGCGTTTCAGATTCCTCAACGATCGTATATGTAAGATCACTGACTTTTGTTTCATTTGTCTGTTCAATACTGCATCCGCCAATCAGTCCCGCCATCAGCAGACTAACCCCACATATTTTTACCAGATACTTTCGAAACATGCTTTCTCTACACCTGCCCCCAGTTTTCGCTTCTATCTTAATATATGCCTTCCTTCCTTTAAATATGTCTTTTTTAGTTGTTTTTCCCTCGCATACCCGATATAATGTGGGTATATAAAACATGGGGATTTCCCCGGAAAGGACGTACTATGTTACGCGCAATACTTGCATTGCTTTTCGCTATACTCTACCTGATCATTGGTATTCCGGTTCTTTTTGTTGAATGGATCATCGGAAAATTCAATCGTCAGGCCGCTGATATCAGCCAACTCCGCATGGTACAGTGGGCTTTTCGTGTCATTTTATTTATCTGCGGCACGAAACTTACCATCATCGGAGAAGAAAATGTTCCAAAAGACCAGCCGGTTCTCTATATCGGCAATCACAGAAGTTATTTCGACATCATCATCACCTACTCACGCTGCCCTCGTCTGACCGGCTATGTGGCAAAAGACTCCATGAAAAAGGTTCCTCTTTTATCTACCTGGATGACGAGACTGCATTGTCTGTTCATCAACCGTTCCGATGTCAAAGAGGCTTTAAAAACAATCCTTGCGGGAATTGATAATATCAAAAACGGGATTTCCATGTGCATTTTTCCAGAGGGAACACGCAACAAAACAGACGATCTGATGCTCCCATTTAAAGAGGGAAGCTTTAAAATGGCAGAAAAGACCGGCTGTCTGATCGTACCTATGGCAATTTCCGGCTCCGCCGATATTTTAGAAGCACATTTTCCAAAAGTAAAACCGGTACATGTCATTGTAGAATACGGCAAACCGATCGACCCGAAATCTTTAGACAAAGATACACGCAAAAAAATCGGTGCACACTGTCAGAATGTGATCGCCGATATGCTTGAAAAAAATAATCCACAGATTTAATTTAGAAAAAGGCAAAAATCCCCGGACCACATTCCTGTGATCCGGGGATTTTTCTGTAAACTTTTATCACTTTGTAAGCTGTCCTACAACCTCCGGGAATCCCATAAAGTGAGATGCCTTTACTAATATCGTGTCACCACTCTTCACATAAGGTAACAATTCTGCTGTCAGTTCATCTTTTGTTTTAAAATAATGAACCTCCGTCTCCCTGCTGCATTTTCTTACCGCCTGCGCCAGACTCTCTGATAATGTGCCTGCCGCAAATAAAACATCGATTCCTTTTCCTGCAAAATGCTCTCCAACCATGGCATGCAGTGCTTTCTCGTTTTCGCCGAGTTCTCCCATATCGCCAAGCACAGCAATTTTCCTGCCGGGTGCTGCTGCAAGCACATCGATGGATGCCTGCATAGAAACAGGGTTCGCATTATAACAGTCATCGATAATCGTCATTCCATCTTTATGGATCAGATTGCTTCTTCCTCCAATCGTTTTCACTGACTCAATACCGCGTTTCATTTCATCGATACTAAGTCCAAGTTTTCCCGCAACACAGACTGCCGCTAACGCATTGTATACATTATGCTCACCGGCGATCGGAATCGTCACTGCAAAACTCTCTGCGCCAGTATGTATCACCGCTTTTGTTCCATCTAACCCTATTGGTTCCACATCCGTTGCATATACTTCCTTTTCGGCAAGATATTTTTCTCCCTGCCCGGTCTTTGCAAATTTCGCTTCTTTTCCGATACCATAAAATACTGCCGGTTTGCCGTTAACCATCTTTTTCTCACAGAGTTTGTCATCATCTCCGTTTAACACGGCAATCCCTTCTGGTGTCAGATGCTCAAAACTTTCCGTTTTTGCCTTTAATATTCCATCTCTGGTCAGCAGATTTTCCAGATGACACAATCCGATATTTGTGATCACGCAGATATCCGGATATGCCATCTCGGCAAGACGGTGCATCTCCCCAAATTCTGAAATTCCCATCTCAAGCACTGCCACATCATGCTGCTCTCTGATTTTAAAAATCGTGAGTGGCAGACCAATCTCATTATTGAAGTTACCCTCAGTCTTTAACACATTATACTTCTGTGAGAGAACCGATGCGATCATCTCTTTTGTGCTCGTTTTTCCGACACTTCCGGTAATTGCGACAACCTTAATATCAAGTGTTCTCCGGTAATATGCTGCAATTTTTTTCATTGCACCAAGTGTCGATTCCACTCTGATATACGGGCCCGCCGGATCTGACAGTTCCTGTTCGGATAATACGGCAAGTGCACCTTTTTCAAACACCTGTGGGATAAACTGATGCCCATCTACCTTTTCTCCCCTTACTGCAATAAAAAGATATCCCGGCTCCACCTGTCTGCTGTCGATCACCGCTCCGGTAATTTCTTTCTTCCTGTCTGCCTCGCTGCCATAATATACTCCGCCGCATACTTCCGTAATACGCTCCAGCGTCATATTCTTCATGATCTACCTCATTTCATGCGATTCGTTTTGCATTTGCTTTTGCAAGAATCTCTTATTATTTCTCGTATTTATCCATCGAAATTTGGATCAGCTTCTCACACAGCTCGTTAAAATTCACACCGACAACCTGTGCCTCCTGTGGAAGAAGACTCGTTGGAGTCATTCCCGGCAATGTATTTGCTTCCAGACAGTAGATATTTTCTTTCTCATCTAACAGGAAATCTGTGCGGGAATAAGTATCAAGCCCAAGTACCTGTGCCACCTGCTCTGCATAATACTGCATTTTTTCTGTAACTTCGTCCGAAAGTTTTGCCGGACAGGTTTCAACTGCACTGCCTGCTTTGTATTTATTTTTGTAATCATAAAATCCCTGTACCGGTGCGATCTCAATGATTGGAAGTGCCTTTCCTTCAATCACGCCGACAGAAAACTCACGTCCTTTTACATACTCTTCCACGATCAGATTTTCTTCCCAGTGAAATGCCTCATCTAAAGCAGCTTTATATTCATCCGCATTATGCGCGATGGAAACACCGATACTAGAACCTCCACAGCACGGTTTTACCACACATGGGAACTGGATACCAAGGTCTTTTATATCATCACTGCGCTCATTTTTCTTCATGGATGCACCCTTTGGCGCCGGTATCCCTGCAGATAAAAACAGTTTTTTGGACATCTCCTTGTCCATGGCAAGTGCGCTGCTTAAATAGCCGCTTCCTGTATACCGGATGCCAAACAGATCAAATGCCGCCTGAATCTTGCCGTTTTCCCCGTTTTCTCCATGTAATGCCATGAATACGATGTCTGACATCTGACATAGCTCGATCACATTCGGTCCAAAGAAATTGTCTGACTGATCTTTTCTGGATGCTTTTACCTTTGCAAGATCCGGTGCAATTTCCGGTATTCCGGATACTTTGACACTCACTTCTTCACTCCGGTCAAAAATACCGGTCAGATCTTCTTTTTTATCACTGTATCCCATAAATACATCAAGCAAAATTACCTGATGTCCATTCTCTCTCAATGCCTTTGCCACCATATCTCCGGTTTTAAAGGAAACATCTCTTTCTGTACTTAAACCACCTGCTAAAACAATAATCTTCATGGTATATTCTCCTTACTCATAAAAACATTTCTGCTTTATAGTATACCTTTTTTCTTTATGTGGCAAGAAATTTGCACATTCCTTTCTACTTTTTTATGCCTGCATGACATCCTTTCTTATTTATTTTTCAGCCTCTCGGCAATACCCCCCGGCAGGCAAACACTTTTTTTCTTTTTACTCCCCGATTTCTCCCGTCCTTAATGCCTGCTGCAGCCACAAAAATATCTGTCGTCCCAGCAAATCCTGTCGCCCGATCATACTTCCATACCGGTATATTTTTGTAACTATATCCTCGCAGCGTTCTTCTTCATCTGCCAGCAATATTTCACAGAGCAATCCATATCGCTCCCTGTTTCCAGTGCACTGCCTGTCGATTTCATTCCATAGTTCCGGATACCTTCTTGCGAGATCCATAAGTATCTCTACCCCGTTACACATTTTTTCCGCTTTTTCCTGCTTTTTTATATAATTTTCCACTTTTACTCTACTGCCATGCAGGCATTTGTACTACACAAGTATCATATGTCTGTCGATTTTTGTCAACTACATTCGATTTTTTATTTTGCAATACTTTGATTATCAAAATATCTTGACAACACTTTGTTCTTCCTTTATATTTAATTTTGTTTGATAATCAAACTATTTTATCTGGAGGAAAAAAATGAGTGTACGAATTATAGTAGATTCCGCATCGGATCTCACGAAAGAACGTGCGGATGCATTAAATCTTGATTATATGCCTTTAAAAACCATCTTTGGAGAAACGGAATACCTAGACGGTGTCACCATTTCCCACAGAGAATTTTATGAGAAACTGATCGAATGTGGAACAATTCCGACAACCAGTCAGGTATCTCCACATGATTTTGAAGCCAAATTCAAAGAAATAAAAGAAGCCGGCGACACCGCTGTTGTGATCTGTCTGTCCTCCCTTTTATCCGGAACATACCAGAGTGCCCACATTGCGCTCGATGGCTACGAGGACTGTATCACCTTAGTTGACAGCTTAAATGTATGTCTCGGCGAACAGATCCTTGTGCTTTATGCCGTAAGGCTGCGTGATGAGGGACTCTCTGCGAAAGAGATTGCCGAAAAACTCGAAGAGAAAAAAAAGGACGTCTGTGTTTTAGCCGTCTTTGACACCCTCGAATATTTAAAACAAGGCGGACGCATCTCAAAAACAGCTGCTTGGGCCGGGAATATCTTATCCATCAAACCTGTGATCGCCATTGAAAAAGGCGAAGTTGTGATTCTTGGAAAAGCCAGGGGATCTAAAAATGGAAATAATATTCTGATTCAGGAAGTGAAAAATAAAAATGGCATTGATTTTTCCATGCCGTATATGTTAGGTTACAGCGGACTTGATGATTCACTGCTCCAGAAATATATTGCGGACAGCGCAGATCTCTGGGCAGGACAGACGAAGGAACTTCCGATCAGCACGATTGGAAGTACGATTGGTACCCATGCGGGACCGGGGGCGATCTGTGTGTCGTTTTTCCATAATGCTTAATTCATAGGGAGCGTGTGTCAAAAGGTGGATTTTAGTTTTTCGTCTATCAAATTGCAACAAGCCAGGTCTGTTTTGTTCCATTGTACGAAAATAAGGAAATCTAAGTCTGCCTGAATAGATTTTCTCAAAGTGACGTGAACCACCTTTTGACAAACGACTCCCTGCCACAAATGCATTCTGCATGCAAAAACCCACCCTGCGGCAAGGTGTTTGCCGCAGGGTGGGTTTTGTATTTACAGCACAATTCTGTAATGATCCATTTTAATATTCCGGTTCGATCAATCCGTATGTGTTGCCTTTTCTCTTGTATACAACGTTGACATCTTCAGTCTCCGCATTGATAAATACGAAGAAATCATGTCCTAATAACTCCATCTGTACACATGCATCTTCCGGATACATTGGCTTCATATCAAATTTCTTAGAACGGATGATCTTGATCTCCTCATCGTCATCTGACGGTGCATCTAAGAAATCCTGTTTGAAAACGGATGCTGCGCTCTGCTGTTTTGTAACCAGTTTCGTTCTATATTTCTTTAACTGACGCTCAATAACTTCTTCTACCAGATCAATTGATACATACATATCGTTGCTGACCTGTTCAGAACGAATATAGTTTCCTTTCATTGGAATCGTAACTTCCACTTTCTGGCGTTCCTTCTCTACGCTCAGCGTTACATAGACATCTGTGTCTGGAGTGAAGTACTTCTCTAATTTATTTAACTTGTCCTCCACTGCCCCTTTGATACCATCGGTCAATTCAATGTTTCTTCCTGTAATCTTGATTCTCATGATGTCCAACCCCTTTGCCGTTTATTTGATACAGATTTATATCATGGTTTTATTATAGCACTTTCCACAAATATTTCAATACAATATATCATTTTTTATATATTTTTCAGAATATTTATATTTTCCTGTAATATTCTTGTAAAAAAATATGGTATTAACTGACGTATGTCTATAACAAACAGTTTATAAGGGATGCAATGTCATCATGACATTGCATCCCTTATCATCTGCTCCGCACGCTTTGCTTCCTCTTTGGTAAGCTGCGGGCGCAGGTCAACGATTTCCTTGTTTTCGCGGTAA
>ERZ779865.578-NODE-578-length-31761-cov-38.344162_pt1 | contig 31761 bp, 28 predicted proteins | sample MGYA00433088_ERZ779865 | MGnify/ENA primary metagenome ERZ779865 (study PRJEB29588, sample SAMEA2151703) | human gut metagenome | biome: human gut; feature: human-associated habitat; material: faeces | place: Denmark | collected 2008/2010 ... | reverse complement strand
CCAACATCATCGGCCGCATGGTCTCCATCTCCCACATCCCGACCTACGCCGACGGAATAGAGAATGTCTCCTACACGATGTCCGGCACCACCATCACTCCAGGTTCCTTCACCCTGCGCTTCGAGATCCAACCCGCCAGCCTCGCCGAAGACCTCGCCGCCAACTGGAACACCGCACTCTCCGTCAAGGCCGTCTACACAATGACCCGCGCCTCCGCCGGTGACTTCGCCCCGCTGACCATCGAGTCCGCCACCGCCTCCGACGGCATCTTGTCTGTCGCTGTCTCCGCTGACGGTCTTGATGACGCCTTCTTCCAAGGCGAGTTGACCGCCAGGGCGCGGCTCAAGATCTCTGATGGATCGAGCAATATTGTTTCAGAATACATTCGACTAACACCAATTAAAACTATGGACAGTCCGACAGAGAATGATTATGTTGATGAAGCAGGCTTGAATTTTGGGCCAGGTGTAAATATTGATGGAATTACTTGGGCCCCAGTGAATTGCGGTTCAACAGAAAATGATTTCTATGGGGATTACTACTATTATTATGGTAATAGAGGCGTTGATGACAGCATTTGCCCTGATGGCTGGAGATGGCCGACAAAGAGTGAGTTGGAGTTGTTAGCTGCTAATTGTTCTGAATTTCTTACATATAAAGGGATGAGGGGACGGTGGTTTTCTGGAAGTACACCATACTCCGAGGGTGTCCTCGCTATATTCCTTCCTGCATGTGGATTTATCAACAAAAAGGGGTATGCTGAACAAATGCTAATATATGGGCATTATATGTGTAAAAAACCAGTTGGCAATTATGTTTATGTATTACAGTTTGGACCTAGTAGTACCCCTAAAGGCTCTCTCGCTTATGGTGAAACTAGTGATAATTATGATTCGAAGCGTTCTTTACGTTGCGTGAAGGAATAATATAGCCTAAATAGGCCTTTCATACAATTATTGTTTAACTTAAAAACCGTTTTGTTATGGTAGTTATCACTAACAACAAAGACAAAAGTCAGTCTTTCAAGGTCATCCAGTTTAATTATGACGGTGACGGAACAGCTCTGGTTATTATGGATGATGGCAAGAGCATCGACACTCTGGGTAAATCCGCAATAAAGGATTATATCTTAGGAGCGAAAGGCAAAGAGAAAGAATGGACCGTGTCCGTTGAAGACTAATCACGACATATCTGGTCTGGCAACAACTCTCGCCAGACCAGATATACTAAACAATGTGAGAATTATAAAATTAACTATAGAGATGAAAACTAAACAAACATTTGTAGTCTTGATCATTTTGGCGGTCATTATCATAGGATGCCAGTTCATTTGTAGGAAATATTCCGCAGAAATTTCTTCAGTTGCTTCAGCATTGTCACTTATAGTGAGTGCCTTTGCTTATCGAAAATCAGAACGGAACTCAGCAGGACTAGATGAAGCGCTTAAAATTAAAAGAGGGCGAAAAGGTGAGGTGGATGATCTTACCGTGGATGGCGGGACTTTCTAGTATTGCTAGATGGCGTTGCTCTTTTTCCATTATAGTGAAATAAAATGATGAAACGTATCAAACTTTTAGCGGTCATCGCAGCGATGACCATCTGCGGGACGGTGTCCGCACAGGAAAACTTTTTCAAGGCATCATATTCAAATGTCGAGATCAAGGCGAGTGCGGGAGGAATTTCCCTCTCACAGAACCTGAACGGACTCTCGGTAGGAGTCTCACAGGCGAGAGCACTTCCGGGTGAGCTGCCTTTTCTCTACGAATATGGCGCTGACCTGCTAATGGCGTTCGGGGACAATAATTCCACCCTCGTCTCGGCGGTGGTGCCGGTCAACCTGATGTACAGGCTTGACCTTGGGCAGATCCAGTTGATTCCGTTCGTCGGCCTCAACCTGACCGCGCACATCATCGGCCAAAGCAAGTATGATGGATACACCTTCAACTGGTTCAAGAAGGACGAGGATGGCAATGCCGGCAACCGCTTTCAACTCTGCGCCCAGTTCGGAGCTAAGGCACTCTGTGGCAAATATTTCCTTGGAATATCCTACCAGCCGTCCCTTACCAACTTCGATGACAATACCAGCCTCAACATTCTCAACGTCTCCGTCGGACTGACATTCTAACAATTCAAAATATGATAAGACGAATATATATTGTAGTTGTGGCCGCTCTTGCAGCCTTCGCCCTATTTTCCTGCGGTAAGGAGAATCCGGAGAACACCAACGGTCTCATTGGCTCTTGGCAGAACCTCAAGATTGACTATGTATTTAATGGTGATGTGATTGGCACAGAAGATTATTCTGAAGTTGACAACGCAGTCCTTACGTTTGGAAAGGACGAACACATCGAATCTATGGCAGGAATCGAAGGTGGAGACGCTGAATTCCCGATTGCGGTTCCGTACTATTATTCTCCTAAGGATAAGACGGTGGAGATCACACTTCTGTATTTCAAGTTTGTGTTGAATGTCGATAAACTGACATCCTCGGAACTTGTCCTTAGTAATGAGGATATGATTAACATAAAGCTCAATGGCGGCACAGACTCTTTAGGAGAAGTTGTGGACACTTACAAAGGTGTCAAAATTTATGAATATGAAGATGACCTTATCTACACTTTGTGCTATGTGGCGAATGGCAAGGTAATCCCGTGCGACAAGTTGTCCGAAGACGACATTGAAGGCACTTTCACTGGAGACATAAACGGCTATTACGACAAGACCACCGCTTATTTCAAGAGGATTAGATAGGAGGCTCCCATCGCGTTTCTATATTCAAGTCGCTTTTTGCAGTTCTGCGATCTGCGATTTGGTTTAGCGGTTGGGCAGAGGTTTGTCCGGTGAAACACTTGTATCGCCGGACAAACCGGCAACTATATGTGTTTGTCCGGAGAAACAAGCGTTTCACCGGACAAGGCGATTTTGAAAAGGATAACTTGGGTTGGCCGGGGGGTGGCGTGTTTGAGGCACGTGAGGAATTCTGAGTTTTTACGAATCGCTTTCAGAGTAATGTGCCACAGAACAGTGTAGAATGACGATAAGCTTGAAAAAGTCGTGCGATCGGGGGCGAGATATTCATGACAAAGTGGCCTGTGGGCGGTTCTGTGGCCGATCGCCCTGAAGGTGTTTTGCAAAATGGGAAGGATAACTTAGGATTGACAACGGTTATACCGGGAGCAGGCCACGGTGTAGAGTCTCTGCTGACACTCTGAATGAAAAACGACTGACCGGAAACGGTCAGCCGTTGTAATATTCATAGAAAAGGAATTCGCTATTTGCCCTGCGCCTCGTAGTCGGCCTTGACCTGTTCCAGGAGTTTGTCGGCTTTGGCGTAGCCGTCGGCTGGGGCTTTCCAGATGATTGCGAAGAGGATCACGCCGACGATGCCCAGGGCTATGGCTACCTCGAAGACGGAGTTCCAGCCGAATTTGTCGGCAAGGGCTCCGAAGACGAGACCGGAGATCGCTGTGCTGGCGTAGCCGAGGATGCCGGCCATGCCGTTGGCGGAGGAGGCGACACGCTTCGTGGCCTGGTTGGACAGGCATATTCCTATAAGAGCCTGAGGCATATAGATGAAGAAGCTGGCCATGATGATCAGGGCCACTGAAAGGCCGCCCATCTCCTTAGGGGTGAGCCAGAAGAGGATGAAGCAGGCTGTGGCGCTGGCCAGGCCGATGAGACAGGTTCTGTGGGCCTTGCTGCCGAAGAACTTGTCGGTCGCCCAGCCGGCGAGAAGTGTTCCCACGATGCCGAGCACTTCAGTGATGCCCACCACCGTCGAGGCGGTCTGGATGCTCAGGCCTCTGTCCTGGGTGAGGAATGTCGCGCCCCAGTCCAGGATGGTGAAGCGGATGATGTAGATGAAGAAGTTGGAGGTCGCGAGAATCCAGACGATAGGGTTCTTGAACACCATCTCCTTGACGAATCTCTTGTAAGCGAAATCGGTGAACTCCTTAGGCTCTGTGACGACTTCCTTGACTGGAGCGTTGTCGTCAATCTCCTCAGGATCAGGCAGCCCTACTGACGCAGGGGTGTCCTTGAGGCCGAAGAGAACCAGAACGGCACCGGCTATTGCGAGGAGTGCCGGGACGAAGAAGCACCATTGCCACGCTGAATATGAGAAGTGGTTCAGAATGAAGGTTCCGCAAAGGAACGCCACGAGGCTGGCTCCGATGGAGTGCGAGCTGTTCCAGATGGCCTGCTTGGTGGCAAGCTCCGAAGGCTTGATCCAATGGGCCATAAGGCTACCGCATGGAGGAAATCCCATTCCTTGGGTGTAACCGTTTATGAGCCAAAGGCTTCCGATGAACGCGACCATTCCCATAGTGGCCTTGCCCTCGCCGTCCATAAAGTTGAACAGGCCGTTCATCTCAGGGCTGAGTCCTATGAATATATTCACGAGCGCGGAGAGGAAAAGTCCCGTGGCCATCATCTTCTTGCGGCTGACACGGTCGGCGATGAAGCCGTTGATGAACCTTGAGAGGCCGTAGATGATGCCGTGCAGGGTCAGGAAAAGGCCGAGCTTGACCTTGCTGATACCCAGCTCGGCCTCAAGGGCCGGCATCGTGATGCTGAAGTTCTTCCTTACAAAATAGAAAAGGGCGTACCCGATCATCAGGATGATGAGGGTTCTCCACTGCCAGTAGTTGTACTTTTTCTTTACTGATTGATCCATTCTTTTAGCGTTTTAAAACGGGGGACACAAAGATACAAAAAACGGCATTCTTAATGAAGAAATTGTTATTTTTGTAAGATGTGAATATATCGGACGGTCGCTGAGCCTGCCGAAGCGACAAAACATAGAAGTAATTAATTAAAGAAATATGAATATGACAGAAAACTATAACAAGTCTCTCACAGCAGAGCAGAAAGCCAAGCTTCGCCGGATCAAGCATCTGGCCCTGGATATGGACGGCACCATCTACATGGAGAACAACATTTTCCCTTTCACCGTCGAGGTGCTCGACACGATGAAAAGGAACGGGGTGGGATATTCATTCTTGACGAACAATCCGACGAAGTCGGTGGAGGATTACCTCAAGAAACTCGCCGGAATGGGGATTCCCGCCGATGAAGGGAATATGTACACGACCCCTATCGCCACGATTGATTATATCAAGAAAAATTTCCCTAATGTCAAGAAACTCTTTATGTTGGGAACTCCGAGTATGATCGGCCAGTTCGAGAAGGCCGGGTTCATCTCCTGCACCGACGATCCTGATGACGTTCCGGACATGCTGATTGTGGCCTTCGACACCACGCTTGTATATTCACGCCTCTGCCGCGCCACCTGGTGGGCCAAGCAAGGCATTCCGTATATGGCGACGAACCCGGATTGGGTCTGCCCGACAGATGCCAGAACCATCCTTGTGGACTGTGGCTCGCTTCAGAAGTGCATCGAGGCGGCTTCAGGCAGAAGGCCGGACAAGGTGATGGGCAAGCCGGATCCTACGATGCTTGACGGAATCCGTGACCGTAACGGTCTGCAGGCCGACGAGATAGCGATGGTCGGAGACAGAATCTACACGGACATCGCTATGGGCCACAACGCCGGAGCAGTCAGCGTGCTGGTGCTTTCTGGTGAGACTACCCTTGAGACCGCTCTGAAAGTGGCCGAGGACGCCCGCACGAACCCTCATCCCGAGCACTATCCGGCGGATTTCATCGTCCGCGACCTCAAGGAACTCGGAGATCTGATCCTTGAGAGCCACAAGGACTAAATTCCCGATGAAAGTCCTTTTCATCCACGGGCTTGCGTCTTCCGGTGCCTACAAGATGGCCTCCTCCCTGCGGATTCTTCTGAAGGGCAGCGAAGTCATCGCTCCGGACGTGCCCATCGAACCCGGCGAGGCTTTGAACCTTCTTGAAGGAATATGCCGGGACGAGCGCCCCGACCTCATCGTCGGCCTGTCCCTTGGCGGATTCTGGGCACAGAAACTCCGTGGCTACCGGAAGATCCTCGTCAATCCTGACTTCCACATCTCCCGTCTCCTGCGCACGATGACAGGGGTGCGTGATTATCTCTCCCCGCGCCGCGACGGAGCCTTGACGTTCACCGTCACCGATGCTCTATGCGATGAATATGCTCGCTTGGAAAGCGTTGAGTTTGATGGACTTGCCTCCGAGGAAGTCGCATTGACCACCGGAATGTTCGCCGACCGTGACGAGATGGTCAACTGCAAGGACGAGTTTGAGGCTTATTATCCAGGACGGTCGCGTTCCTACCCTGGAACCCACCTGCCCAATTACCCCGAAATCAAGAAATATATCCTACCTGTAATCGAATATGAAGTATCTGATAAATAACTCCACCGACCCGTATTTCAACCTTGCGTTTGATGAATATTGCCTTGAGAACATCCAGTCCGAGGAACCTTATTTCTTCCTCTGGAGGAACCGTCCGTCCGTGATCATCGGCCTGAACCAGAACGCCTACAGCGAGGTGAATCTGGACTATCTCAATTCGCACGGCATCACGCTGGCCCGCCGTGTGACCGGTGGCGGGGCCGTCTATCACGATCTCCAGAACATGAACTACACGATCATCGGCAGGAACCCGTCCCCGCAACCAATGGTGGACGCTCTGCGCAGCCTTGGCGTACCCGCCGAGCTGACAGGCCGCAACGACATATTCGTGGAAGGAAGAAAGGTCTCAGGCTACGCCCGCCGTGTCTCCCACAATCAGGAGATCATCCACGGCACGCTGATGTATGACGTTGACCTTGACACTCTTATCAAGGTGCTCGACACTCCGACCTCGAAGATGCAGGCCAAGGGAATATCCTCGGTCAAGAGCCGTGTGGCCAACCTGAAGGAATATCTTCCTCAGTTCAGTTCCTTGGATGAGCTCCAGGCCAAGCTTCAGGAGATTCTTTCAGCAGGTGACGGCCAGATGCCCCTTTCCGCCGAGCAGATCGCCGAGCAGATCGCCGAGGTCCGGAAGCAAGCCGACGAGAAGTTCTCCACCTGGGATTTCATCTATGGTCACTCCCACGAAGCCGATTTCCGCTGCAAGGCCAAGCTGGCCTGCGGCAACGTCGAAGCCAATCTTCGCATAGACCACGGCCTCATCGACCGCCTCGATTTCACCGGCGATTTCCTTTTCGACACCCCCGCCGAAGAGTTGTCCGTCAAGATGATCGGCCTCCGCTACGATCCCGCTGACATAAAGGCCTTCCTTGCGTCCCAGCCCGTCGCCTCCTATTTCCGCGGCGCCACCGCTGACGACCTCGCCGCCCTCCTCTTCAAGCCTTCCTCCGAGTAGTCGAGTAGCCGAGTAGCCGCGGAGCCACTGCCACCGCCACCCTCCTCTTCAAGCCTCAAACAAGCCTTCCGCCAAGGTCAGCAGTGACAAATTGAAGCTGCATTTCTTCGGCTGGGGCGAGGAACAGGACTTCTCCTTCAACCTTACATTCCCGAAGGACAAGGAATATGAAAGGGTCATCATCGCCTATACTATGACAAGTTTCTTCGAAGGACCAGCTTCCTACGACAACACAACCATGCTTTTTGTGCGCAACAAGACAGACGGTCAATGGTACGAACTGACAAGGGCGTTCACCCCATACGGAAACGCGTTCAACAGCAGTTGGAGCAAGACCTTCTGGATAGATGTCTCTGAATATTCCTTCATGCTCTCCGGGGACACGGAGTTCCGGCTGTACTACGGCGGGTTCGACGCGACCCCGACAAGAAGCCACGCCGTCAGGCTGGACTTCAATCTCTACGAAGGCAAGCCGTCGAAAAAAGTCGTGTGGACATCCAAGGTCTACGATTCCAGCCGTGACGGCAATTCCGGCTATAGGGGCTGGTCCTACGGCGTGAAGGGTCATGACATCGAGGACGCTTCCAGATTGGGCAAAAGGGAGTTCACCCTGCCGCAGGAAGTCAAATCCCTGTTGATGAAAGTGGCCGTGAGCGGCCATGGTCACGATCAGGGAAGATTCATAGAAAGAACGGGTTACGTGACAAGAAACGCTGCCGAGTTCGATGAGAACACGTACACCATCGTGATCAACGGAGTCACCCAGAAAAAGACCGGAAGAATCTTCTACAGCAACAAGGACAACTACCCTCAGGCCGGGACCTATCTCTATGACAGGGCCAACTGGGCTCCCGGAAATCCGCTGAATGTGCATTACTGGACGATTACTCCGCCGGAAAGTTCCCGAAGGTTGTCTCTGGACCTCAACCTTGAGAAGTTCGAGTCTCAGTTCACCGACCCGAAAGCCGAAGGTTGCGCGCAGTACATAGTCGAAGTAGATCTTTTCGGCCTCAGCGACTAGCGCCCCTCTGCCCGTCGCCTCCTGCTTCCGTGGCGTCACTGCTGACGACCTCGCCACCCTTCCCGTCAAGCCTTCCGCCGAGTATTCATCATCATCGTCTGCGAAACCTCCCGGAAACGCTCCCGTCGCCGTCCAATTGATCCTTGACGGGCCACATGCAAATATCTGTGTCTGATATGATATAAAAAAACATCCATGGAGGAACATGAAAATAATAAGTTGCCTCAGATTAAGAGAATACCTTCGAGGATAGTTCTTTTTTCGAAGAAGGAGTGTGCCGGTGACACATGACTGATGAGATATAGACCGAAAAGATTCCTTAAGATGATGCAGCTTATTTTTGAAGGTTACTAAGGTAGATTCCGTGAAAGGAAGTACCTTTGTAGTCATGGATAAGAACTCTGCACAAGCAAAGCTCTACGTGCACTACCCCGGTTTCATTCTTCCCGATGGTATGTTGGATTTTTCGAACTGGTCTGGATGGAGACGATGTCTCTCACGGCCAGGGAGGCGAAGAAGGAAGTTGCGTACACCGGCATGCCGCACATACCTCTTATTGATGGAGAATTATATAGGTAGCGCTATGGCCGGTGTCCGTTTGCGCCCCACCGGTGGCAAAAAGGATTAAAGGCACCGTGCTGACAATTGTGGGTGTTGGAAAAAGGGAAGTGCTTGTCATTGATGATAAAAATATTGAATATGAGGAAAATAACCTTTTTGATGGCCCTGATGCTGTCCGTGTGTCCGCTCGGTGCCGGGATGTGGGTCTCTGCGCGGGAACTGACTCCGCGCTGGACTTTGGAATATTCACGGAAAGACACTTCGGCGCTTTTCATGGACATCTACTCTCCGGCGGAGGAGAGCGTGACGGAGATTGACGGCCGCAGGAAGCCGATGATCCTCTATGTGTTCGGAGGCGGGTTCATGGAAGGGAACAGGCGTGACGGGACGGCTATGGAGTGGTTCAGGGATCTGACTGATGATGGCTATGGGGTGGTGGCGATTGACTACCGCCTTGGCTTGAAGGGGGTCAGGGGCGTTACCGCCTCGGAGTTCGTCGTGCTGTTGGAAAAGGCTATAAACCTTGCGGTTGAGGATCTGTTCAGCGCGACATCCTATCTGATCGAGCATCGGGATGAACTGGGCATAGATCCGTCCGCCCTTGTGGTCGCGGGATCCTCCGCCGGCGCGATAACCGCGTTGCAGGCTGAATATGAGATCTGTAACGGAACGCCCGTCGCGTCAGTGCTCCCGGAGGGCTTCAACTATGCCGGCGTGATGTCCTTCGCTGGAGCGCTGCTTGTCAAAGGATGTGCTATTGAATATTCCCGAAAACCTTGTCCGACACTTTTGATGCACGGCACGAAGGATGACATCGTGCCTTATGAGGTTACCAGTTACGGCGGCTACTCGTTCCGTGGCTCGTCAGCCCTGGCCAAGGCGTTGTCTGACAACGGTTATGACTATCGCATCTACCGGTACCTTGGCAACAATCACACTGTCGCCGGCTTTATGCATTTCACTCTGGACATAGAAAGAGATTTCTTGGAGCGTAACGTGATGCAGGCTGTCCGTCTGAACGTTGACGCTCTGATAGAAGACCCGTCCCTGCCATATTACCCCTCAGGTAACAGCAATCTTTACGACATCAAGACCGATTGACCAGACGCGAGATGGAGACGATGGGGAAGCGTCGTGAATCGCAACAGCCTGATTATCTGTGGACAAGGCATCCGTCTTTGGTCGGCATGGACTAAAGGGAATCGTTTATGTTGCTCTTAATGAGAAGATTACTGCTCATCTGCTGATACAAAGCAGGTGAGCTCTAATGCTTTATTGATAAAGTTATTAGCGCATTTCCTTTGGACGCGGCTCCGCATTTTCTCGCTGAATTCAACCGAGTTCTGTCATGCTTCTAATGGCAGAAAAGTATTATTTGCAGTTTTATACATAATGCACTAATGCTCAATCGATTACCAATTATAGTAAAAAATTGGATTAATAATATTGTATTTTTATTGTTTGTATATTGATTGAAAAGTATTATATTTGACACAACACTAAAAATAAAGCCAGATGAAGTCTTTCAGATTATCACTTCTCGCAGCCTTTTCATTAATGGCTGTCTCGTTTCAGGCAAAGGCAGGGGAATGGATTCGGATCAATCAGGTCGGTTATCTTCCCGATGCCTCCAAAGTGGCGGTTTATGTCAGCAATGACGTGGAACCGCATGAAATCCCATCATTCTCCGTCGTGGACGCATCCACCGGAGAAACGGTGTATGCCTCAAGACCGGAGGATGTAAGGAACACAGGTGTGATGGGTGAACTCAAAACAACTGTAAGACTCGACTTTTCCGCGCTCACGGCGGAAGGCAACTATTTCATTGTGGCTGGCGGATCAAAATCCTCCGTGGTAAGGATCAGCGCTGAGGCCTATGACGGAGCCGCTGATTTTGTCCTGAACTATATGCGTCAGCAACGTTGTGGTTGGAATCCATTCATGGGGGACAGCTGCCACGTCAAGGACGGCTACATTCGCTATCATCCTACAAAGGAGGGGCAGTGGATAGACGTGCGCGGGGGATGGCATGACGCTTCGGACTGCCTTCAGTACACGACCACTTCGGCCAACGCCATCTATCAGATGATGTTTGCCTACCAGAGTAATCCGGAAGCTTTTGGGGACGAGTATCTTGCCGACGGTACTCCGGGCGGGAACGGCATCCCTGACATAATTGATGAGATCTACTGGGGCTTGGACTGGCTTGACAGGATGAATCCGGAGCCGGGTGAGTTCTACAACCAGATTGCGGATGACCGCGATCATGTAGGAATGCGTGAGCCTGCCAAGGACATAGCGGACTACGGTTGGGGCAAGAACAATGGTCGTCCGGTCTACTTTGTCAGCGGTGAGCCTCAGCAGAGGTACAATCGCACCAATGCAACCACAGGCACTTCCAGCACAGTGGGGAAGTTCGCGTCAGATTTCGCGCTTGGCTCGAAGATTCTGGCTCCGTTCTATCCTGAGTTCGCCGCAAGGATCGGGGCTAAGGCTGAGGGAGCCTATCAGCTTGGAATAGATAAGCCGGGAGTTTGCCAGACGGCGTCTGTGGTTTCTCCATACATCTATGAGGAGGACAACTGGGTTGATGACATGGAACTTGCCGCGGTGGAAATGTACCATAGCACAGGAGATGCGAAGTATCTCTCGCAGGCCATTGAATATGCCAGAAGGGAGCCGGTGACTCCGTGGATGGGAGCGGACAGCGCGAGACACTATCAGTGGTACCCGTTCATGAATATGGGACACTATCACCTTGCCAAAGATGGCAACGCCAGAGTCTCGGCGGAGTTTATCCGCAACCTCAGATCCGGAATCCAGAGGACGTTCGAGAAGGCAGAAGGGACTCCTTTCCTTTATGGGATACCATCAATCTGGTGTTCCAATAATCTTACGACCGCAATGCTCACCCAGTGCATTCTCTATCGTCATCTTACTGGAGACGAGACCTACAAGGAGATGGAAGGCGCGCTCAGGGATTGGCTGTTGGGGTGCAACCCTTGGGGAGTCTGCATGATTGTTCAGATGCCCGGGGCTGAGGTCTATCCTACCCAACCGCACTCGTTCATCGTCAATCTCAACCTTGGCAACACAAGTGGAGGACTTGTTGACGGACCTGTCTACAGCGCGATATTCTCCGGTTTAAAGGGCGTGAATATGGAAGGTGGGATCAACTATCTTGATGTCCAGCCCGGCACTATGGTCTACCATGACAGTACCCATGACTATTCAACGAACGAGCCTACTATGGACGGCACGGCGTCTCTGACATTCCCGTTCTCTGCCTATCAGATGGAGGGAGCCGCACTTAAGGGGGTAAGGAAGGATAAGAACGGTGTGGTCAGCAGAGTCAATGTCAACGAAAAGAAGGTCTATCTTGTCTTCACGGCGCATTACAGTTCGGATGACAAAGGACATTTTGAGAATTTTGACGGTGTGGTTCCCGTCCTGAACACCCTTAAGGCCAAAGGTGTGAAGGGCTCTTTCTTCCCGACCGGCGAGTGCTTCAGGCAACCAAGGTACAAGGCTTCGATCAAGAGAATCATCCGGGAAGGGCATTACCTTTCAGGCCATTCAGACAAGCATCTGCTTCTGTGTGAGGGTGGGGTCAGTCTTGTGTCCTCTGATTCCCTTGTCCGGGACATCCGCGGTATGGAGGCGGAGCTTGAGCGTTTCGGACTCACCAAAGACCGGTTCCGCTGGATGATACCTCCTTACGAGACCTGCGACGAGGCTTCCGCCTATGTTCTCAAAGGTTTGGGCTACAAACTGGTGAAGCCTACCTCAGGACTTGTCACGGGGCTTGACTGGGCCGCAGAGGGGGAGACCGCCTACAGAAGTGCAGGGTCGTTGGTTCAGAACATCTGGGACTTTGATGACAAATATGGTCTCAACGGGGCCGTCATCCTCGTCCATGCGATGAACTATCCTGGCAGGGCAAAGGAAGACCGGGTATATTCCCATCTCGGAGAAATCATTGACGGGCTTCGCGCGCGTGGATATTCCTTTGGTACATTCAAAGAACTCTAACGTTCAGACATTATGGCGGTGATAGCGATAGACCTTGGTGGTACAAAGGCGCTTGGGGCGGTCTTCGATGCTTCGGGCAAGATGTGCGCAAGGCAGGTTAAACTCCTTGACGGAGCGAAGGGTGATGCGGTAGGAGACATTGTCTTAGACCTCATCAAGGCTCTTTGCGGCTCCTGCCGGGGAGAAAGGGTCGAGGCGGTGGGAATATGTGTGCCAGGGATAGTCTTCTCTAAGCAGGATGTTGTCTGGGCCCCGAATATTCCCGGTTGGGAAAGATACCCGCTCAAAAAAAGGATCTCCGGTCTGGTCGGCCCTGACGTCAAGGTGGAGATTGAGAGCGACAGGACATGCTACATTCTTGGCGAGGTCTGGAAAGGAGCCGCCAAAGGATGCGGCAATGCCATCTACATCGCTGTCGGGACTGGTATCGGGGTCGGTATTCTGGTTGACGGCAGGGTGCTCCATGGCGCTGAGGACATCATCGGAGCCGCAGGCTGGATGGCTCTTCATTACCCTTACCAGCAGGAGTATATTCCTACCGGATGTTTTGAATACTATGCCTCAGGCAACGGCATCGCGACCCAGATTCACCGGGCGCTGCGCTGCAACCGCAACTACACCGGGGTGCTGAGCGGCAGACCTATAGATGAGATCACTTCCCATGACGTGTTTGACGCGTACCATAAAGGCGACCGTCTGGCCGCGAAAGTTCTTGACAAGGCTGTGGAGATGTGGGGAATGGCCGCCGCTAATCTGGTCAGCATCCTGAATCCTGAGAAGGTGATCTTCGGAGGAGGAGTCTTCGGACCTGCTGAGGAGTTTATCGGAAGGATTTACGATGAAGCCTGCAAGTGGGGGCAGCCTATAGCGATGGATCACGTGGAGTTCCGCGTCTCGGAGGTTCAGGGAGAAGCTGCTCTTTATGGTTCGGCCTATCTGGCTTTCAAGACTATAGGACAACAAGAGAAGTAGGAAGGCCATGCGTGTATATTCAACATCATCAGTTTTCGTCTCGGCTTGCGCCGGGATGGCGTTTTTCGGGGTGGCGATGCTTTCCCTGGCTCCGATTCTCGGACAGTTGAACGGCATTGTGGACGGAACCAACGGCTTGCCGTCGACAATGTCTCTTGGAATCCTTTTGGGTACAATAGTGTTCGGTCCTGTGGTTGACCGTTTCGGCTACAAATGGCTTCTCGCGCTCAGTTCCGTCCTTGCTCTCGCGGGGCTTCAAGGCCTTGCGAACTTCAGAGAGATAGGAATGCTTCATCTTTCCATCTTCTGTCTCGGAATAGGCGGAGGCATACTCAACGGCGAGACCAATGCCCTTGTGTCAGACATCTATGACGATGACAAGAGGGGAGGACGCCTCGGTCTGCTCGGCGCGTTCTACTGCGTCGGAGCATTGCTGTGGACCTTGCTGAACTACTTCATCGTGGATTTCACAATCACTCTCAACGCAGTGTCAGCGGTGATGGCGGCGTTCATCGTCTTCTTCGTGTTTACCCGTTTCCCTGCCGCCAAGCCATCGGAGAACGTGTCGATGAGGAAGACAGCCGGGCTGCTGAGATACCCTGCTCTTATTCTCTTTGCGGTCATCCTTTTCTTTGAGAGCGGTTTTGAGGGAGCGCAGGGTAATTTCACGGTCTCGTACCTCAGTGACAAAGAAGGGATGAGCATGGCCTCCGCCACTCTTGCCATGACTTGGTTCACCGTCGGGATGTTGGCTGGTCGTCTGCCTCTTGGCTTCATCCTTGGAAAACTTGGAGCTATCGGAACCCTATATTCCTATCTGTCCGCCGCTCTTGCAGGAGTGATGCTGCTCCTTCTTTGCTCCGGGAGCGTTTTTGCGGCCTACCTTTCGATGATTCTGATCGGATTTGGAGTCGGCGCGACTTATCCTGTCATTCTCAACTACATCGGAGGAGCCTTCCGGGAGCTGTCCGGCACGGCGATCTCGATTGCGTTGTTCATTGCGCTGCTGGGGCAGTACACTTTCAACAAATTGACCGGAGCCGCTTTTGACGCCGGGCGCCAGATGCTCTTGCCTGTTCTTCTTGTCGTTGCGGTTGCATGCATGATGACGCTTGTCCCTTTGGCAGTCAAGGTCTCGTCGCGGATGAAAGGATGACACTTTTATGAATATTCAAACAACTCAATAGTTAAACTTTTAAATCTACAAACAATGTTAGCAAACGAATGGAAACAAAACGCCTTCGATGTCATGAATGAGATCGAGGCTACACAGATGGAACAAATCAAGAAAGTTGCCGAGGTGATGGCTGATTGCATCCAGTCAGGTCATCTTGTACACACTTTCGGCTGCGGTCATGCCAATCTTCCGATCGAGGAGATGTATCCGAGGATCGGTGGCATCGTAGGATTCCATCCTCTTTGCGAGCTCCCTTTGACATTCTTCACCCACATCGTAGGCGAGATGGGTATCAACCAGTTCCTGTGGCTTGAGAGAGAGGAAGGCTATGGCCAGGCGATAATGCAAAGCTGGAACTTCGACAAGAATGATCTTCTCTGGATCTTCTCGCACACCGGAGTGAACGCTGTCAACATTGATGTCGCCAATGAGGCTCACAAGCGTGGCATGAAGGTCATCGTCTGCGGATCGGCAGGCAGGACCGGTGACAAGAAACCTCGCCACTCAGGCGGAAAGAACCTTTTCCAGATCGCTGATTATGTGGTTGACACATGCTGCCCTCTTCAGGATGCGTCCGTGACATTGAAGAATCACTTCGACAAGATCGGACCTCTTTCCACAATGGCTTCCATCACATGTGTCTGGATGATCATCACGACAGTCTGCGAGATTCTTGCGGACCGTGGAATGAAACTTCACATCAACCCGTCCCACAACATACCGGGCGACACCACCGCAAGGGAGCGTCTTGCCGAGTGTATCGCCGCCTATAAGGAAAGCGTGAAAGGCTGCTGATCAGGTTCGGAAAACACTGAAACTATTATTGAACTCTCCTCTGTCTGTCCTGTCGGAACCTGAGTATTCCGGAAGGCTCCCAGGGACAGGGATAGGGGAGTTTTATCTTTACCAATTATATTCAACCCAAAAACAGTTGTTATGCTACACACAGAAAAACGCTCGCTCATTCCTTGGACACTCAAGGTCTGCGCCGCTGTGCTGTCGCTTTTCGGGATGAGTGTCATCCCCATGGGCGCACAGTCTGTTCTGAGCGGTACCGTGGTCACAGCCTCGGACGGACAGCCTATTGTAGGAGCTTATGTCCTTGTAAAAGGCACCACTGTGGGAACCACTACGGAAGTTGACGGTACCTTCAGGATTGAAGCATCCTCCGGAACCATTCTGGAAGTCTCTCAGATGGGCTATGTCACACGTCAGGTGAAAGCTTCGGATGGGATCAGGATCGCTCTTGACGAAGACCAGCTTTGGCTGGATGACGTTGTTGTCGTCGGCTATGGCGTACAGAAAAAGAAGCTTGTCACAGGCTCCACCGTGCAGGTAAAGGGCGATGACATCGCCAAACTCAACACCGTGGATGTCCTTGGAGCATTGCAGTCGCAGTCTCCGGGAGTCAACATCGTCCAGAACAATGGCTTCCTTGGATCCGGCTTCAAGGTCAACATCCGTGGTCTTGGCACAATCGGTGATTCCGCGCCTCTTTATGTCGTTGACGGAGTTGCCAACGGCAGCATCTCCGCGCTCAATCCGTCCGACATTGAATCTGTTGATGTGCTGAAAGACGCCGCATCAGCCGCGATCTACGGAGCAAGGGCGGCAAACGGTGTCATCCTCATCACCACCAAGAAAGGAAAAGAGGGACAGGCTTCTGTCACCTATGATGGATACTACGGTCTCCAGAATCTTTATAAGATTCCTACTCTGTTGAACGCCAATGAGTTCATGCAGATTCAGGATGAATCCAGAATCATGGACGGTCTTGCTCCTTACAATTGGGAGAACCACATCGGTCCACGTCTCTATAAGGCCATAAAGGATGGCTGGACAGGTACCAACTGGCTCAAAGAGATCATCAATGAGGACGCTCCTGTCCAGAATCATTCGGTTAATGTCACTGGCGGGTCGAAGACGGGTACATATTCATTAGGACTTGCCTACACGGGGCAGGACGCCACGATGGGCGTGCCTTCATCCATTCCTCACCTTGACCGCTATAACTTCAGGGTGAACTCTGAGAACACAGTCTTCAAAAAAGGTTCTTTGGATGTGTTGAAGGTCGGCCAGACCCTTAACTACCGCTACCAGAAAACCACAGGATCCTTCGCTACGGAGGGCATATACTGGAACGGAGTCCACAACATGCTTGTGATGAGTCCGCTTATGCCGGCCTATAACTCTGACGGGAGCTACTATGTCTTTGAAGACAGGGTGGCAGACAGCTACGTCTGGGACACCGCCAACGGTGCGGCGAAGAACCCGATCGCCTACATGGACTATACCTCCAACCAGAATGTGTCCAAGAGTCATTATCTTCAGGCCAGTGTCTATGCGGTTCTCCAGCCGATATAAAGGCTCAACATCAAGAGTCAGTTCGGTTACATGATGAGCTCTTCAAGCTACCGCTCCTACATGCCGGAATATGACCTCGACGCCACTGCCAAGAGGGAGATGGATCAGGTCTCACAAAGCATGTCTCTGTCTAACCGCTGGTCTTGGGAAAACACGGCCAGTTACTCATTCAATATCAATGAGCATCAGATTGACGCCCTTGTGGGAAGCTCTCTGGAAAAGTGGGGCTACGGTGAGTCTCTCAGCGCAAGCAATGTGGATTCCAATTTCGGAGACCTTGAGCATGCTTATCTTTCAAATGTGTCCACTACACCTTCATCAATGTCGAGCATCAGCGGATCACCTTCCCAGAAGAACTCCATAGCATCCTTCTTCGCCCGCGCGAACTGGAACTGGAAGGAAAAGTACATGGCTTCGGCCACGATGCGCGCTGATGGATCATCCGTTTTCGCAAGAGGCTATCGTTGGGGCTATTTCCCTTCAGCATCAGCTGGTTGGGTCATCACCAACGAAGACTTCTTCAAGGGGCTTGGACTTGACAGTGTGCTGGACTTCCTCAAGCTTCGCGCGTCTTGGGGACAGAATGGAAACTGCAATGTGACCGGTTTCCAATACCTTTCGCTTGTGACCTCGAACAACGGTTACGGTGGCTATGTCTTCGGTGATGTCATCGACAAGCGCGAAATAGGCTCCTATGCCTACAAACTGACCAACTCCGAACTGAAATGGGAAACATCAGAGCAAACCAACATCGGTTTCGATGCAAGACTGTTCGGGAATCGTCTCGGAGTGGAGTTTGACTGGTACAACAAACTTACAAAAGACTGGCTTGTGGTGGCTCCTGTGCTTTACTCCTATGGTGCCAACGCTCCATACGTCAATGGTGGAAATGTCAAGAACCAAGGTTTGGAATTCGGTCTGCACTGGAATGATAGCGTCGGAGAAGTGTTCTATGGCGTAAATCTGACCGGAGCGCACAATAAGAATAAAGTCACCAAGATCGCCAATGCCGATGGGATCATCCACGGAACGGGAAGTATTCCATGGGAAGGAGCCGAGGAACTCTATAGGGCAGAGGTAGGCATGCCTATCGGTTACTTCTACGGCTACAAGACTGCGGGAGTGTTCCAGAATCAGGCTGAGATTGATGCTTACAAGGGAGCTCTCCTGAACGGTGAAAACACAAACCCTGGCGATGTCATCTATGTTGATTCCAACAATGACGGAGTCATTGATGCAAATGACCGTACCATGATCGGAAACCCGCATCCGGACTTCACCCTTGGGCTTTCCTTCAATATTGAGTGGAAAGGAATCGATCTCTCAATCTCTGGTTTCGGATCGTTCGGACAGCAGATCTTCAAGTGCTACAGGGACTTCTCCTCATCTCCTCTGAACAACTACACGACCGACATCCTGAAGAGATGGACGGGAGAGGGTTCTTCCAACAAGTATCCTCGCCTTGCCAGCTCTTCAAACAGCAACTGGAACAGGATCTCTTCTCTTTACGTAGAAGATGGGGACTATTTCAAGGTGCAGAACATAACCCTCGGCTACGACATTGCCAAGGCGTTCAAGAAGTTCCCTCTCAAGACTTGCCGTGTCTATGTGACAGGACAGAATCTCTTTACATTCACTTCGTACTCCGGAATGGATCCGGAGATCGGCTACGGTGGTGGCAGCGGCTGGGCGCAAGGCATTGACTTGGGCTACTATCCAAGTGCCCGCACCATCCTTTTCGGAGTCAACCTCAAATTTTAGAAGGAGAAATGAATATGAAAAAGATCATAATCAATATTGTCCTTGCCGTGACCACGGTGTTTGCGCTGTCAGCGTGCGAGGACTTTCTCGACACCAAGAATCTTACCCAGAAGACAACCGAGAACTTCCCGGAGACAGAGAAAGACGCGCAGGAGATGGTCACCGCCATCTATGCCCATCTGCTTTTCGAGAGTCCTGAGACATCCTCTCAGTTCTATGTCGCCCAGCTTGCCGGAGACGATTGCCTTGGCGGGAACCTCTCGTACTCAGGGAACTGTGCCACGAACTTCCTCTTGTACAAGGACAATCTTAACGGGCTGCTTTCCTTGTGGGATCGCGACTACACTCTCATCAACAGGGCCAACAGCGCCCTCGCGTCATTCGGGAATGTGAAATCATGGTCATCCGAGGAGGAAATGAACCGCCTTATCGGCGAGACCTATTTCCTTCGCGCGTTTGCCTACAATGAGCTTGTGCAGATTTTCGGCGGTGTTCCGCTTAGGACCAACACCGAGACTGTCAACCTTCCGAGGGCAAGCGTGGAAGAAGTTTACACCGTCATCGAGAGCGATCTCCTCCAGGCCATAAGCTTGATGCCGGACAAAATCTACACCGCCGGCTCTCCGATGACCGGTCATGCCACCAAGTATGCGGCTGAGGCTATGTTGGCTCGTGTGTTCCTGTTCTACACCGGACGTTATGGGAAGGATACCCTTCCAGGCGGAACTACCAAGGCAGAGGTTGTCAAGCATCTTGAGGATTGCATCAATAATTCCGGCCATGATCTTGTGAAGGATCAGCGTGAGATCTGGGGGTACACCAACACGACGGTCAACAGCAACAATTCCGGCTACAGGTACCAGTACCCGATAGATCATGACCTGCACTGGGTCGGCAACAGCTGCGTGGAGACAGTGTTCGCCAACAAGCATAACCTCACGTCAAACTGGACCTACACATGGTTCTCCAACACCTGGTCCATGTTCTGCTCACCGTCAAACGACAACAGGGACATCAAGCAAAGCTATCCTTTCAGCTTCGGCTGGGGTGCAGGTCCGGTCTCTCCGAAAATGGTCGATGAGTGGAAGGACTGGGCCGCGAGGCAGTCTTACACAGATGGCTACACAGAGGATCCGCGTCTGACCGGTTCTATCTGGTCCTACACGGCGTACGATCCGAACAACAAGGGCAATGTCCTTCTTGACAGAAAACTCGACAAGGGAGAGCCTGACTATACCGTCTCCTATCGCTATTACGAGCAGACCGGCTACTTCCAGAAAAAGTACATCAATGTGGGTGCATGGGATGACGAGTCCAACTCTTTCAAGAACTCTTGGGCTCTTGTTGAGAATCCGGGCGTCACGGCCCAGACTTCCGCCCAGCTTGTGCAGACGACCGACCTCATCCACATCCGTTTCGCTGATGTGCTGCTGATGCACTCCGAACTTACCGAAACCGCTGACGGCATCAACAGGGTCAGAGAAAGAAGCCATCTGGCCCCGGTGTCCTACTCTCTGGAGAATCTCAAGAACGAGCGCCGTTGGGAACTTGCGTTCGAGTCTGTCCGTTGGTTTGACCTTCTCCGTTGGGCAGGTCCTTCTCTTGAGTCGGCCGGAAAGATCCTCAATGATCAGACAGGTTTCGACCTGATCAACGAAGGAATTGTCACCCCTATGGTGAGATACGATTACGCGGCACGTCTCAAACAGACCCAAGGTTACTGGCCTATCCCTCAGGATGAAATTGACATCGCGGGAGGAACCCTTGAGCAGAATCCGGGGTGGGATGCCTCAGCGGCATTTGTTGATTGGAACAATTTCAAATAGCAGATGAGAATATGAAAAAGATACGTATAATTACTGCCATAGCGCTTCTTGCCAGCATGGTGGCATGTAACCCGATAGAGGACAAGTCGTTGCGTGATGACTACATCACCAACGCCGGGACTCCTGTCACATCTGAGGAACTAACGTCCTATCTCCATGTGGATCAACCGTATCCGAACACGGAGACGGCTGTGGAAGGAGACCAGATCGTCTCCCTCAAGAATGATCGCCCTGAGATCGGAGGCGTGTGGCATGTCGTCACTTCCATGGGTGAGACCATCCTCAAGAGCGATAGTTGCACCTACACTTATGAGTCAAACGGTGAGTTCGAGGTGTACTATGTCGCCCTTTCCGCAGGAAAGATTGTCGAGTCGGCACATTTCCCGATCACTGTCACCAATGTCTTTGATCCGTGGGCCGGCTATCTGACCGGAGCAAAGGACAAGGCCGACAGGGGCGCGAAAAAGACTTGGGCCTGGAGAGAGGTCTCATGGGGCTCTGTCTGCAACATGGGAGCGCATGGTGGCTGGAAGTATGCTTCCGCCGGCTATACTCCCGAGTCCAACTTCTGCTGGTGGGGCAATGTCAAGATGAGCGATGTGTCCGCCGATGAGAAAATGGTTTTTGAATATGCGGGCAGCAAGATGACAACTTACAATGCTGACGGTTCAGTAAAAGCCACAGGAACATTCGGTTTCAACAAGGAAGTCCCTGAGGACGCGGTACTTGGCAGTCTGATCACCACCGCTCCTACCATCGGAGCAAGATTTGATGAGGTCGGGCAGGGACAGAACAACTCCTTCTACCTGCTGACTTTTGACAATGACTACATCACGATCTTCCATAAGACTCCATCCTCTGCCATGGCGGACTGGAGCGACTATGGTTGGTACGCTTATTTCAAGGCGGTGGAATAATAACGGCCATGTGTCTCCAAAGGACGGTGGGCCAGCCGGAAAACCGGTGGCCCCCTGGCCTTTGATATTCATAAAGTTTTTTCAGATGAAGATGCCCTCACATATCCATGCTCTAATGTTGGTGTTCGCTGGATTTGTCGCCTTTGGTTGCTCGCAAGGAACGACGATGACGATTGAAGGCAGCATTGACAGACGCTATGACGGTCAGACCATATTCCTTGTGCCACAGCCTTATCCCACTTTGGAAACGGTTGATTCCACCAAGGTAAGGAAGGGCAGGTTCCGTTTCACGGCGGATGCGTCCACGGTGAGGATGTGTGATGTCACCATCTCCAACAAAGCCCGCGCTCCGTTTGTCCAAAGGCTTCTTGTGGCGGTGGAGCCAGGCACGCTCAATGTGCGTCTGGACACTGTCAGCTCGGCCTGCGGAACACCTCTCAACGCTTTCCTGCAGTCCTGGAAGGAGGCACTTCAAAGGGGAGAGGATGTCGAGTCTGCCACCATGGACATCATACGGAATAACCCCAATCCGCTTGGGGGCTATCTGTATTACATGTACGACAGGGCGATGTCTGAATCACAGAAAAGAGAGTTGGACTCGTTGGGCATAAACACTTTCCGTCCAGATGTCAGCAGATAGATCCACAAAAAGGCAGATAGCGCTTGCAGGAGCGGCTTTCATCGTGCTTTGGACCGTTCTCCAGATTCTTTGTCCCTATCATCTTGCCTTCAAGGAGCAGGCGGATTATTTTCTGCTTGACCGCACGTTTGTCCTGTCATTTCTCATGAAACCGGCTTTTCTGAGCGAGTTGGCAGGCGGCTGGCTGACGCAGTTCTACATGCTTGTGGGATTCGCTCCGGTGGTGCAGACTTTGTTGTGTGCCCTGCTGTGGGCAGGAATGTCCGTCTTCCTGAAAAGAGAAGGCGTGTCCTCACCGTACCTGTCCGCTTTGGTCCCTGCTTTGCTGGAAGGGGCTCTCTCATGCCTTTTCGAATATCCTGTCAGCATGACCATCGGCGCTGTTGTGTCCGCCTGGGCAGCCGTGGCCTGCCAGTCGTTCAAAGGGCGGTTGCAAAGGCCTCTTGAGCTTTTGATGCTTCTTCTTGGCTATCCGCTGATTGGAGCCCCTGTCTTTCTCCTTTTGGTTCTGTTGCTTTACAAGAACCGCCGGAGTCCGGGCCATGTATCGCTCCTTGCCGTTTCCCTGACCGCTGAGATATTCCTTTTCAGGAATATCTACAGGCTGACATCCGCGCAGGCTTTTGTCTATCCGGTTGTTCCGGGCTATTATTTCGGGCGCACGGCTCTCATTTTCTACGTTGAGGCCGGAACCCTGCTCGCAGCCCTCGCAGCCATGTCGTCAGACAAGTGGCTGAGACGTTTTTTGAGGATCATTTGCGGATTGATGATCGTGTTCGCGTTCTGTCTCACTGTGACGCCAAAGGAGGAATGGGACATCAAGATCAGTTCTCTGGCCTATTATGGAAAATGGGACAAAGTAAGTGAGATGGGAAAGACCAATCCGTACAAGAGTGTGACAGGATCATATTTCTACAATGTTTCCTCAAGCCGCAAAGGCACATTGCCGGAGGATATTCTGGAGGTCTATCAGCCATTGTGGAAAGGACTGTTTCTGGCTATCAATGAAAATTCCGGCTACAGAAGGGTCTTCGACAGTGTGGAGGCTCTGATGGTTTGTGGCGATTTCGCCCAGGCGCAGCACTCCGCTTTGCTTGGCATGACTTTCACTCCGAGACAACGCTCGTCCAGAATGCTCCGCAGACTTTGTGAGATCGCTATGGCGAACGGTGACTTTGCGGCCGCGGGGAAGTACGCGGACATGCTTCAAAAGACATCGCTTCACCGCGGCTGGGCCTCGTCTGTGCTTACAATGATGGAATCATGCGAAAGACAGCCTGTCTATGGAAGCGCCGATGACATCCTTTTCAGTGCCAATGATTGGTTCGCATCCCTGCGCAATCTTGCGGAAGAGAATGATGCGGCTCTTGACAGGCTGTTGTGCCTTGACCTTCTTGTCAAGGACATAGCCTCTTTCAGAAAAGACTATGACACCTACTACAAGCCGAAGCACGCCTCTGCTCCGGCATTGTACCAGCAAGCTTTGATGATGACATTCGACGAGAATGTTTCTCCGTCAGAGCAACTCTCTGAATATGCCATATCCTCGGATGTGTCCGAAATGTGCCTTGAGTTCATTTCAAGACGCGAGGCAGGGGAGGTTTTGACCCCGGATTCAAGCTTCGGGAAGACATATTGGTACTACTATTATTTCGCTCAACCACAATGACAGGAAAAAACAAAATGATCATCGCTGCGATCATGGCTGTGATGACTGTCTTCGGATGCCGTGAGTCAGATTACGCGGATCATCCTGACGGAATTGTGATGACGCCAGACTACAAGGATATTGTGATTCCGTTCAACATCGCTCCTTTGAACTTTTCCCTGGAGGGGGTAAAAGGCAAGGTAGAAGTCACGGTCTCCGGTCCACGGAGGGACTACATGTTCAAGGCCAGGGCTTCCAGAGTAGTGTTTCCGTTGAGAGAATGGCACACAATGCTTGGCTGCGAAAAGGGGAACAAGTTACGGGTTACTGTGACCCACGGCGGGACTTCCATTCAGGAGTTTTTCTGGGATGTCTCTCCGGATCCTATTGATAAATATCTCAGTTACAGGTTGATTGAGCCTGCCTACGAAGTCTGGAACCTGCACTCGGTCGAGGAACGTGACCTTGAGGGCTACAAGGTCCGGATCCTCGGAGACAACAACACGACAGACCATTCGTGCATGAACTGTCACACATCGAACAAGGCTGATTCACCGGCCACGTTCTTCCATGTCAGGGGAAAGACAGGTGGTACTTTTTACGCGAAGGATGGGGCGCTCCGCAAATTGGACACGAAGACTGACAGCACTGCTGGAGCCGCTGTCTATGGAGAGATAGAAAAGTCGGGCCGTTTTGGAATATTCACAACGGCCCGGATAATGCCCATCCTGCATTCGGGACGGTTGGAGAGGCTTGAGGTGTTCGACACGTCCAGCGATCTGTTTGTTGTGGACTTTCAAGACAACACGGTCTCGGACAATCCTTCTGTCAGAGGAGATGAATTCCAGGAGACTTTTCCATGCTTTTCCCCGGACGGGAAAACAATCTGTTTCTGCCGGGCAAAGAGTCTTCCTCAGCCGGAAAGTACCAAAATGATGCGCTATGATCTTTATAGTGTGCCGTTTGACCCTGAAACCGGTGTGTTGTCGGACTCTCTGACTCTTGTTTTCGAAGCCTCGGCCCATGGAAAGTCGGTGAGTTTCCCGAAATTCTCGCCTGACGGCAAACGTGTCCTTTTCTGCGTGTCTGACTATGGCACTTTCCCTATCTGGCACACCGAGACCGATCTGTGGATGCTGGATCTCCAGACATCGGAGGTGGACACTCTGGCTGGTGTCAACGGAAGATACTCGGACTCTTATCATAGCTGGAGCTCTAACGGGAGATGGATTGTCTGGGCCTCCAAAAGGGATGACAGGGTCTATGGCAGGCCTTATTTCGCCCATGTGGACGAGAACGGTTCGGTCAGCAGGCCTTTTGTCCTTCCGCAGCGTGACCCGGCCTACTATCTGAGCCAGAACAAATCATTCAACATTCCGGAGATATACCCGATGCCTGAGACATATTCTCATAGCGACATATCCAGGAAGTATTTCAATACACTTCCGGAAAAGATGACCTATAAGAAGATGTTTTGAACAATATTCATTATTTTTATCAAAACGACTGATTATGCGAACAGTGAGACGTACTCTGATGATCTTGGCCGGCTGCTTGGCCATCGCCCTTTCATCCTGCGAAAAGGATGACTATAAAAAAGGCGGCCTTATTCCGGGCGGGGGAGAAAACACCCCTGTCCTGCTCGATAAGGTGCCTGGAAGAAATGTAGTGGCCTACTGTACCTACTATGGGAAATCCATTCCGGACGTGAATGCCGTGACGCAGATCAACTATGCTTTCGCGGAACTCTATGTCAAAGATGGAGAGTATAAAGGATTCAAGCTTCAGGGAGAAGAGTCCAGATTCCGGCAGATAGTTGATCTGAAGAAGAAATCGTCCGGTCTTAAAATACTTATCTCATTCTCTCATACGGTCGTCAATCCTGACAACGCTCAAGGTGGCGGCTTTTCAAAGATGTCTTCAACTGAGGCCGGGCGTAAGGCTTTCGCCAAGGATTGCCTTGCGTTCTGTCAGAAGTGGGGCATCGACGGAGTGGACATAGACTGGGAGATGCCGGGCGTCTCATGGAGCGGCCACGCCTGCGATCCGATGCATGACACGGAGAACTTCACTCTGCTGATGAGCCAGCTCAGGCAGACTCTCGGAAACCGCTATCTGGTGACCTATGCCGGCTATGTCAAGAACAAGGTGTCAGATGACGATGGCTCAGGCAGATATTTTGACCTCGTGGCACTCAAGGACATAGTTGACTATGTGTATGTGATGACCTACGACCTTGACGCGGCCCCTCATCACCATAGCGCCATTGACGATCCAAGAGCCTATTGGGACTGGAAAAGAACTTTTGAGGAATATGCAAAAGCAGGCTTCCCGAAGGAGAAGATGATTTTCGGAGTCCCTTTCTATGCCCGGCACTCTTTCTCTGAGAATCCTACGGCGATCGACTACAAGAAAATTCTGACACTGGATGAGTCGTTGTACAAAATTGACAATTGGGATGACAAGGCTCGGTGTCCGTACATCTCGGTGAAAGCCTCCGGCGCTTTCTATGCCGGTTATGACAATGCCAGAAGCATTGCGGTCAAGGCTGAATGGGCGATGACCAGAGGTATGTCGGGACTGATGTGCTGGGACTACGATGCGGACGACGCGTCGGGCACCCTCAGAACGGCTCTTTGGAACGGAGTCATGGACAAAAGATATTAACGGAATGAACAATAAGACAATAAAGATCATCGGTGGAAAGGTCTTCACCCCATCTGGAGCGAGGAAAGCCACGGTCATCATCAAGGATGGCTTGATCTCAGAGATAACCGGGGATTCAGTCGAGATCCCTGACGCGGAGGTCATTGACGCCAAAGGAATGAATGTGGTACCCGGAGGGATTGATATCCACATTCACGGTGGCGGCGGGCATGAATTCATAGAAGGCACCGAAGAAGCGTTCAGAACAGCCGTCGAGGCCCATGCCTATTACGGGATGACCTCCATCCTTCCGACTTTGCCGGCCTGCCCTGCCAGTACGATGACTGAATCCGTAAGAATCTGTGAAAAACTCATGTCCGATCCGGATTCACCTATTCTCGGACTGCATTTTGAAGGCCCGTACCTCAATCCGAAAAAGGTCGGAGCCATTATTCCTGAATATGTCACCCCGCCGATCAGAGGAGATTACGAATCAATACTTGACGGCACCAAGATTGTCCGCCGTTGGGACGCCGCCCCGGAACTCCCGGGGGTGGAGGAGTTCGGACGCTCCTTGGTGAATCATGGAGTGCTTGCCTCGATCGCCCACACAGTGGCTGAGTTTCCTGATGTGAGGAAAGCGTTCGACGCAGGATTCACGCACGCCACTCATTTCTACAACGCCATGACAAGTGTGCACAACGTCAGGGAGTACAAGCATGAGGGTACAGTGGAGAGCGTCTATGCCATCCCGGAGATGACAGTTGAGGTCATCGCTGACGGCAAGCATATTCCTCCAGTGATCCTCCGTTTGATCTGGATGATCAAAGGAGCGGACAGAACGGCCCTTGTCACAGACGCTTTGGGGTGTTCCGCGGGAGGATCGGACCGCATTTTTGATCCAAGGGTCGTGATTCATGACGGGGTTTGCAAACTGTCCGACCATTCCGCCCTGGCGGGAAGCATCGCTACGATGGATCGTCTGGTCGGAACGGCTGTCGAGGCTGGAATCCCGTTCGGTGACGCTGTACGGATGTCATCTGAAACCCCGGCACGTATTATCGGCGCCAATGACCGTAAAGGCTCCCTTGAGAAAGGCAAGGATGCCGACATCGTGTTCTATGACGACGACATCGAATTGAAGTTCGTGATGAGAAAGGGTCAGGTACTGAGAAACGATTTGTGATTATTCTGATAAAATATTCATTATAATGAGGAAGAGATATAATATCATGCTAATGTCTTGCCTTGCTTTTCTGGCCACCGTTCCGTGTCAAGGCCTGTCAAAGAAAGAGAGGGTGGTCAAAAAACAGATTCGCCCGATCATCGAAGCCATGAGCGTGCGGGATAAGGTCGCACAGCTTGTTTTCGTTGATGTTTATCCGGGAGGAGATTCCGCTTTTCAGGCCAAGGCTGACAGCATAATCGCGAAGGAGCAGGTCGGAGGCATCATCCTCATGGAAGGGAACATTGCCCGGACGGCCGAGACTTGCAACCGTTCGCAAAGTCTGGTGAAGGTTCCGCTGGCTGTGACCATTGACGGAGAGTTCGGCCTGGGAATGCGGATCAGTGAATTTCGTAAATATCCCCGTCAAGGTGTTCTGGCCGGGCTTCCTGATGACGGGTTGATGTACGAGATGGGGAGGCAGATCGCCAGGGACATGCGCTCCATGAAGATCGACGTGAACTTTGCTCCGGTTGTGGATGTGAACCTTCATCCTGACGTGAACACCATCAAGGACAGGAGCTTCGGTCCGGACAAGAACCTTGTGGCTGACTACGGATCAGCTGTTATGCGAGGGATGCAGGATGGCGGTGTCGTGGCATGTGCCAAGCATTTCCCCGGCCACGGAGACACAGAGGTTGACTCACACAAAGCCTTGCCTGTTCTGAAGTTCCCGAAGGAGAGATTGGATTCTGTAGAGCTTTATCCTTTCAGGAGGCTGATAAAGGACGGGGTTGAAATGGTTATGGTCGGACATCTTCTTGTCCCTGTGCTTGACACCCTTCCAGCTTCGGTCTCAAAGGTGGTCGTGACAGATCTCCTCAGAAAGAAAATGAAATTCAGAGGGTTGATAATCACTGACGCGCTTGGTATGGAGGGGGTTTTGGAGCCGTTCGGCGGATCAGGTGCGAAAGCCACGCTCGCTGCCTATAAGGCTGGGGTGGATATCCTCTTGATGCCGGATAATGTTTCGGAAAGTATAGATCTCATAGTGGACTACATAGGTGATGACCGCAGGAGACTCAAGGACTTGGATGCAAGAGTCTCAAGAGTGTTGGCTCTGAAAGGGAAATGTGGGAAGTTGACCAGAAGGGATGACTTGAGTGTCGATCCGGCTGCCGTGGACACTAAAGGCACCGATGCCCTCATCACCACAATAGAGGAAACGCTGGCCGCAGGAAGATGACCCTACACGCTGATGCGGTTCTTTTTGTACAGGTTCCGGTACTCTTGAGGAGTCTTTCCCATCCTTGACTTGAATATCCTGTTGAAGTTCGACAGGTTGTTGAATCCGCATGCCTTGCAGATATCAGCAATCCTGTCGGACGTGTCCACAAGACTTCTGGCGGCACTTTGGCACTTTAGGTCAATCAGGTACGAAGATAGCGTCATCCCGGATCTCTGCTTGAAGAGTCGTGCGATGCTTGTTGTGCTCAATCCTGTCAGTTCAGACAGTTGCGAAAGGCGGATGTTCTTGGAGTAGTTCAGCTTGAGGTATTCCTTGATGAAACCAATCTTGTCTGGATTAGCCCCGTGTTCCGGCTCCGTTGACGATTTGGATGTCAACAGCCTGTAGTCGGATTTGGAAAGCGTGTGTAGGATTCTCTCAAAGATGAGGAACTGCTCAAAACTGCTTTTCTCGCTCGAAATGCTGTCCAGGAGGGTGTAAACTTTGAGAATGGCGGACATCCCGAAGGTGATTCCGTGTCTGGAGTCCTTAATCATTTCCTTGATGGAAGCGAACTGCTTTTTCTCAATGAGATTTCCGTCGAACAAGTTCGCCGGAAAATGTATGGTTATTTCGCGGACATCCTCCGATGAACATTCTCCCTGTTCCCAGGCGTGCTCGATGTCCTCCCCGATGAGGGCGATCTCGTAGTCGCCGATTTCCTCACTACTGCCCCCGACAACCCTCCGTACCCCTTTCCCGTTTTGTATAAAGTTGAGTTCCATCGCTTTATGGCGATGCATCGGGTAGGTGAATCTTCTTTTGTGCCTTTCGACTATTCTAAAACAATCCTCAGAGGAGAATTCCGGTTTGACGGTTATGATTTCTGACATCCTTATTAAATTTGCGGATAAATAATATCTTCAATAAACTTGCGAATTTACAAATTAATCTGTTTCTCTGAAAATCTGGATTGACACGAATGATTGGGACGAATGATATAGACGAATGATCTGTGGTTCTGTCTGCGGTTTCGTCTGCGGTTCTGTCTGCGGTTTCGTCTGCGGTTCTGTCTGTGGTTCTGTCTGCGGTTCTGTCTGCGGTTTCGTCTGTGGTTCTGTCTGTGGTTTCGTCTGTGGTTCTGTTTGCGGATTTGTCTGTGGTTCTGTTTGCGGATTTGTCTGTGGTTTCGTCGAACGTAAAGTTATAAACTATTTCTGAATATGTCGGCATTCTTTACGCTTCGAACCTCCCCGAAAGGGTAGCCGTGGAACGCAATGACTTGATTCTCTGTAAATAAGACATTCTTCTTTAGATGATATGAACTAAAGGATATTGCCTATCTTGCTCTTTATGAGGATATTACAACTCACATGCTGAAGCTGGGTCCGGGTGGATGTTAATGCATTGTTCATGAGTATCTTAACGCAGTCTCTTGGGTGGAATCCAACTGAAGGAAAAGTGCTATGATATTCATAGGCAACGGTTTGCACTCCTCGTCGTGATTATAGACGACCCTTGCCGCAAGAGGCAACCGCCGGACTCCTCGATTGATGAAAGTGGCCTGAAATGTTACTTAAGAATTCAACTTTCGCAAGTAGGCAATTACCTGCTGTAAAGTACAGACTGTGGTATGAATATTATGATGGTCCAAACCTGGCAAGGGTGATTCCCGATCCTGACGGAAGCAAATACGGCGGGAATATCTCCATTCCAGGACAGATCGAATATGGCGGCATCACATATTCGGTCGTTCAAATAGGAGCCAGAGCGTTCGACGAGTGTACAGATCTTAAATCAGTGACCCTTGGCGAAGGGATTGAATACATTGCAGCCTTTGCTTTCTATAATTGCCCAAATCTCGAAAGTATAACATTCTCCTCCACGATGGGATCGTTCAACACAGTCAATCCTTATTATGTACGCTGTCCGAAACTAGAGATAGTCACAACACCAAAGACCTCGGAAAGCCAGCTGTATTATTTCTACACCCACGGCAGGGCGTTGTATAAGCACTGCTATTATTCAGCAGATACTGGAGAGACAGAAGTACTCTCCTGGCTTCCTGAAAAGACCACCGGCGTGTTCGCCATCAAGGATGGCGTGGAGGTTATTGATCGTTATTCGCTTACTTTCACGGGTATCGACAAGATCATCGTCCCGGAATCAGTAAAGTATATCGAGCAAAGATTCTTCGATGACTCCAAAACCCCTCTTGAGATCGAGTTGAACTGGAGAACGAAAGAGGACATCGACAGGATTTCCACAATAGAGTCGGACCCTTCGAGATTCTTTTTCGTCCGCACAGACCGCTCAGCCGTCAAGGTCACCGTCCCGAAAGGCACCAAGTCTCTCTATGAGTCGCACTGGCTCTGGTCTCACCTCGGCGGCATCGAGGAGCGCCCGTAGAGTTCCCGTAGAGTCCCCGTAGAGTTCCTGTAGAGTCCCCGTAGAGTTCCTGTAGCGCACGACAGCTCCGAGGTTGTCTCGTGAGCGAGACGGCGCGTTCTGCTCACGAAAGAGTCTGCCAAGGTCGTCT
>ERZ779865.575-NODE-575-length-31871-cov-43.753646_pt1 | contig 31871 bp, 25 predicted proteins | sample MGYA00433088_ERZ779865 | MGnify/ENA primary metagenome ERZ779865 (study PRJEB29588, sample SAMEA2151703) | human gut metagenome | biome: human gut; feature: human-associated habitat; material: faeces | place: Denmark | collected 2008/2010 ... | reverse complement strand
CTGATTAGCAGTCGTCAAATGCAATCATGCAAGCATGTTGCACTTGACTCGTTGCTATAACAAAAAAACAAGACCTTTTGTGCACAATAAATGTACACAAAAAGTCTTGTTTAACAGATCTATTGCTATCTGATCCCCGGTCTGAATAACAGCTATAGGCACTGTCCAATCAAACGTCCTGACGAAAACCAGAACACACACCATAGGCGTATGCAACTACTCCCTTTTTTGATAATCTACTAATATCATACTGCATATTATATGTCAACGCTTTTTTAATTATTACTGCAAAAGAAATTACATGCATTTCTTGCACGGCTCATAGCCCTGATTTAACAGGTCATCAAGAGAACCTGTGTAACTCCTTTTATTTGACTCCTTCATCTGCTTCACGCTGGAACATGATGGTCTGTGTATCTTCTTAGTGTTGGTATTCAAGATATACTCCTGCTCGTTACCACTATTATTCTCCGTGATTGCCTCAGTGTTTTCTGAAGTCCTTCCATCTGCATTTTCCCGGGATGAACCACTGGCATCCCCACTGTCTGAACCGGAATTATCCCCGCTGTTGTCCACTTCTCCTGTGTAATCAGGTGATATCTCGCTGTCGCCGGTGGCATAATCAATGTCTATCCCCGGCTGTACATTATAACAGAACACATTGAAGCATATACCTGAGCCTTCATCCTCAACCGACCATGCCTCGATCTGAACGCCATTTGCCACAAGATTATCCCCCTCAAAATAAGGTGTAACCCTGTAAAGCACATGATTTCCGGTGTCCTTCACATACTGGGCAACCTGATCCTCAAATGGCACCATGCCCTGCACATTAAGATATCTGGTTCCGGTTATGAGGTTTTTCTCATTTGCATTCTCACCTGCCAACTGGTATGCGATCAAATGACATCTGTTGTAGAGGTAATTTCCATCCACAATGCCATTGTATTTAACCGTATGCCATCCGCTGGGCTTGATCTGTCCTATCTCTTCACGCTCTTCCTCCGGCATGAGCTCCTTGCAGATATCTGCATATGCCACACCACATCTTCCAAGTTCATCAAGCTCACTGTACTCTTCAAATGGTTCCGTGGATTTCTTGTCCTCGTCGGAAAATCCCGGCATATTGTCATTGATAATGGCATAGGCCTCACTGTCATCAGCCGGAACAGCAACAAAGACCGGTCTGTCGCTCTCGGTGGTTGGGGCCACAACATCACTGCCCGATCCATCACCGGGAATATCCGAATTATCATCCTTACCACTTAATGTATCCGCCGGCCGCCCTGCCACATCCCGGTCATTCCCTGCAAATGTCTCTGTGGTGATCTCGCTTGTAGCTACAGCCTCTGTGGTTCCTGTGGTATTATCCTTATTCCTATCTGAGGAAACTCCACCTGCCGCTGCTAATATCAGCAACAGAAAAATACTCACAAAAGCAAGTCCGCGTTTATTCTTTCTCTTTGTGTTACCTGCCATACTCTTATCCTCCTCCGACGGTGCATGTCAAGTTTTCATATAAAACATGACACCCTCTTATTATCCTAACAGATATTATAACACATCGATAAAACACGCTTTGCGAGTTTTATCCGCTGATTAGCAGTCGTCAAATGCAATCATGCAAGCATGTTGCACTTGACTCGTTGCCATAACAAAAGATAACGCAGTGACATATGATCAGTCACTGCGTCATGCTGCAAAATCCGGCTATTTACACCGAAGTTTTATTCATTTTGTCACATATCAGAATATACTAGAAAGCCGCTTTATATATATCAAGCACCTGCTCTTCTGTAAGCGGCAGATAATTGTTCTTAAGAAGTCTCTGCTGAGTTCCGATCACATCATGTGCGAATACCGGAAGGTCACTTTCCTTAACTCCGAAATTCTTTAAAGGCTCACACTTTAACACCTTATCCATAAGGGAGTATAAAGCCTCCAGTGCCTCCTCCGGCTTTACCTGAAGAGTATCTCCTATGACCTTCTCCAGGTCATTTATCCTTCCTACCGGTTTCAGCTCCTTGTACTTCTTCATAACAGAAGCAAACATCAACTGATTGCTCTGTCCATGTGGAATATGATATACAGAGCCAAGAGGATATGCACAGGCATGTACCGCAGCACAGCCCGCATAACCAAATCCAAGTCCTGCCCAGTTTGAAGCCTTTAAGAAATCAGCAGCATAGGTCTTCCATGCGTCCCCGCCGCCGGCAGCTACTGCCTTGCTCCAACAGGTGATTATGGTCTTTAATGCCTCTGTGGAGAATATCCTTGATATGCTGCAGCCATTTGGACTTAAGAAGGACTCAACACTGTGCACCATTGCGTCTATTGAAGATGTGGCAAATACCTTGTATGGCATGGATTCCAGCATATTTGTGATCATTATTGCCTTGTCCGCATACATTGCATCCGCCGCAAGTCCCATCTTCACGCCCTTGCTCACACGGTTTATAACTGAAATATTTGTAACTTCACTTCCTGTACCACAGGTGGTAGGAACAATGATAAGGGGATGATACTTCTTAAGGGAAGCTACATTGTCATACAGATCATCAACCTTACCCTCAGGTCCTGCCACTGCCACAGCCTTGGCTATATCTATAACAGTTCCACCGCCTACAGCGATTATCCTGTTGAATTTCTTAGTCCTTAAGGCATTTATTATGGCGTCAACCGCAGCGTCTGTAGGCTCGCCGGTACCGTATTTCTCCCTGAATAAGGTCTGTACACCGGTACCAAGCGGTGCTATATATCTGTCGTAGGTATGCTCTCCGCATAACACCAGATCCTCTGCCGAAAGACCGGCTACATTTGCAAATTCTGCAAATGTATCATACTCTTCTATCTCTGTCTTTATTGAAAATCCCTTCATTACAGGTTATGCCTCCTTCTTAAGAGCCTCTTCATCTATATCGTATCTGCGTTCTACAAGGTCGATTATCACATCGGCTGTCTTGTCCCAGCCAAGGAGACTGCTGTTAAGCAGGATATCTCTTGTATGTCTGTCGCCACGCTTCTTTCCTGTAATGTATGCATGTCTTGCATGCTGTGACTTCTCTACATACTCCCACTCTTCTCTTGCCTTGTGCTCGCTCATGCCCTTTTCCTTCATTACCGCTGCAATCTCATCCTCCTCAGGTGCATAGATGAATACGTTTAACACATCATCTCTGTCCTTCAGGATGTAATCACTGCTTCGTCCTACGATAACACACGAGGACTTGTCTGCGAAATCATGTATCGCCTGGAACTGGGCGTCTATAACTCGGTTTGAAAGATTTGCATATCTTACACCATATGAAGTGTCAAATGCATATCTTACACCGATCTTGGTATCGGCCTCCTCTACAAGACCCTTGTCTACACCGATCTGTTCAACAACCTTATCTACCAGATCTCTATTATAATACGCAACTCCGAAATGGTCAGCAACCATTTTCGCGATCTCCGGACCGCCGCTTCCGTACTCACATCCAACTGTAACCACGAAGTGTCTTCCTATATGCTTCTCGTCGTATACTGAGCTGTCGCCTGTGTATGCGTCCTCAGTCTTTGCCTCATCCACAATAAATATGTCACGTCCAAATTCATCACCATATTTGCGCTTTGAGTACAAGAAGAAGAATACACCAAGCACAAGCCATATACCTACAACTACCCACTCCTGCCATATAAGAGCTGCCGAAAATGACGCCGGCACGATATAGAGAAGTGTCATGAAACCAGCCATGATAACCGCCATTACACCTACGAACTTACCTGCCTTTACCTTGTAAGGTCTGTCCATATCAGGTCTCTTCTTACGAAGGATACAGAATGAAATTGACACGAACATGTAAGCGATAACACAGCCAAATGACGCTGCGTCAACCAGCCATACCAGTACTCCTCTTCCAAAGAATGGAGCCGCACAGCAGGCTATACCACATAATATGATAGCTGCAACAGGTGTCTTATTCTTTCCAAGCTTACCGAAGAACTTAGGTATCATAAGGGACTCACCCATTGAGTAAAGTGCACGGCTGCCACCCATAAGGAATGAATTCCAGGATGTGATTATTCCGCACAGACCGCCGATTATAAGCACCTTGCCCATAAGCGGAGAGTTAAATGCTATCTCGATCGCCTTAACTGATACAAGTCCGTTCTGGGACGCCATCTCTTCTGCTATGGCACTCTGTGGCATTATATAACAAACTGCAAATATTATAAGGAGATACCACGCAACTGCCAGAATAATTGACAATAACATGATCCTACCGACCTTCTTGTATGGCACATTTATCTCTTCTGCTGCCTGTGGGATTACATCAAATCCTATGAACAGGAACGGAGTCATACATGCAACCTTGAATACACTTCCTAAAGTATTTCCTGTGCCTGCCTCCCAGATCTGTCCGCTGATATTGCTGCCATCGCCATTTACAGCTGAGCCTACAACAAGTAATATACCTGCAAGGGCGATTATTGCCGTAAGTATTGTCTGGAGCATGGCTGCCGTCTTGGCACCCTTGATATTTACCCATGTGATAAGTACCGCAACACCTACACCTAAGATGATGGTTGTAAGGTAGATATCCTTTCCTGCAATGGTATAAAGATATACCTGATTGAAATCAGGAAACAGATATGTGATAACTGTCGGAAGGGCTGTTGCTTCAAATGCTGAAGTAGCCACATATCCAAGCACGATCATCCATGTACATATAAATGAACCTGTAGGACCCATTGCCCTGTAGCTGAATACATGCTCACCACCGCACTGTGGCATCGCTGATGTAAGCTCTGCGTATGTAAGGCCTACAAAGAATACCATTAAACCACCTATCAGCATTGCAATTATGGATCCCATGAATCCCGCTGTGGTGATCCAGTCGCCGGAGTTTATTACCCAGCCCCATCCGATCATGGCACCGAAGGCGATGACCAGGATGTCCCAGGCTCCCATTACCTTGTCAAATTTTGATTTCTGCTCCATAGTCGTTCCTCCTGTCCTTACGCTTCAAGTGCTTCCCTGATGGACTCCTCGAATATCTCAAGACCTCTCTCCATCTGCTCATCTGTCATGGTAAGCGGTGCAAGGAATCTTATGGTGTTGCTTGCTGTACCGCAGCTCTCAAGAAGAAGTCCCTTCTGCATAGCATTATGAATGATATCTGCCACAAGCTTTGTAGCAGGCTCTTTTGTCTCTCTGTCTGTAACGAACTCTATTCCGATCATTGCTCCAAGACCTCTTACATCACCGATAACAGGATATTTCTCCTGAAGCTCTTTGTAACGCTTTGTAACAACCTCACCGATATGTCTTGCTTTGCCTGCATAGTCATCTCTCTTCATAACCTTCATAACTGCAAGGGCTGACGCACATGCAAGTGGGTTTCCACAGAATGTACCACCGATAGTACCTGCGGGAGCAGCGTCCATGACTTCTGCTCTTGCTGTTATAGCTGAGATCGGAAGACCACCGCCAACTGACTTGGCTGTTGTGATGATATCAGGAGCACATCCCGCTTCCTTCCAGTATTCTGAAGCGTAGTACTTTCCCGTTCTGCAGTTACCGCACTGAACCTCATCAGCGATCATCAATATTCCGTTGTCATCACAGATCTTACGGACTGCCTTTACCCATTCGATAGGTGCAGGGATAAATCCTCCCTCGCCCTGTAATGGCTCAAGGATCATACATGCTATCTCGCTTGCAGGAGCACCCTCGTCGAATACTCTGTTTAATTCATCAAGATAATACTTGATCGCCTCTTCCTCTGTATATCCCTTCGGTGCTCTGTAGAGATATGGATATGGTGCTCTGTATATTCCTACAGGGAATGGACCCATGCCCACTGCATATACCTTCTTGGCTGTAAGTGCCATTGTAAGATTTGTTCTGCCGTGGAATGCACCGGTGAAGCAGATGACACCGCTTCTCTTGGTGTATGCCTTGGCGATCTTGATGGCATTCTCATCACACTCTGCACCGGAATTTGCAAAGTATGTTTTCTTCACATCTCCCTTACAAGGGATCAATTCATTGAGCTTTTCTGCCAGCTCAACATAGCCCTCATGAACATATACATTAAATATTGTATGGAAATATTTCTCTGCCTGCTCCTTTACCGCTTCTACTACCTCTGGATGTGAATAACCGATATTTAAAACACCTACACCTCCAACCCAGTCAAGGATCTTATTTCCATCAAGATCCTCAAACATTGCACCTGCGCCCTGCTTGATACATATTGGATAGGTCTTGCCGCACAATGCCTGTGGGATTGCTGCGTCTCTTCTGTCAAGAAGTTCCTTTGACTTTGGTCCCGGAACCTGCTCTGTGATTATCTCTGGTAATGCTGTTGCTAATTCTGATGCTGTACTCATATCTTTCGTCCTCCTTACAAAACAATCAACTCGAGCAGCAACCATTTGAAATTGCCTGTTTGGTATCGCCACCTCATATTATGAGTAACGCCCCCTCGTTTACACTCGGCGGCAAGTCGATTGTGCCATTCCAATATGCGTTTTCAACGCATGGGCACAATCTCTCGGCGGCATTTCGTCAGCACCATTCTGAATGTGTCTTCGACACTTGGTGCTTCCTCTGGCAAGGGTTGCTGCGGCGTAACGATGTCAAAGACATCATTACAGTAAAAAAAGACGCCGGATAGTATTAACTATATCCAACGCCTTTGTCGTTTGCTTTTCTTTAATTTGTGTCTATTATACCAACTGTGATGGTAAAATCAATGTTTTTCGGGTACTATATTTTTTGTGCACGGTGCACAATATTATTTTTCTATCAGGTTTCCGTAAGCTTTCTGTAATTTCTTATCATGAATGCCATCTTAAGCTTCATGCAGGTATCCAGATCATCAAGGTCTGTCTCCAGTATCTCCCTGATCTTATTAAGCCTGTAATTAAGGGTATTCCTGTGAAGGTACATGTACTCTGCGGTGCTCTTGGCATTACAGTTGCAATTAAGGTATTTCTCCAGTGTCTCGCAGAGATTTCCGCTATTTATCCGGTCTGCATTTATGAGCCTTCCCAAGTTATCCTCCACGAATTTATCCAGAAATCTGCTGTCAGGAATATGTGAGATAAGTGTATAAAGTCCCAATTCATCATAAAATACCACATGCTCCGGTGAATCTGACGCCCGGGCGATCTTAATGGCTGCCGCCGCCTCGTTTCTGCTTAACTTCACATCCTCAAGATATCCTGTGGCATTGCCAACGCCGGCTATCAGCTCGGTTCCGCACTCCCGCTCAGCCCTGTCAACAATACGGTTAAGTATCTCCTTCATCCGGCTGTCATCCACATGCTCAACAGGTATAAGGGCGATCATGGAACCGGTCTGTAACATTACCATTACATTTGTCCCGGTATGGCTTGCAAATTCCCCGGTGGTTATACTTCTAAGTCTCTGTCCCGCTGCCAGGTAGTCACGATCTGCTTCATCTGCCTGGAGAAATGCAAATTCTACCACAGTGAAGCTTCCGGCAAGGTCAATATTAAGCACTCTTGCCTGGGCAAATACCTTGTCCCTATCCAGATATTCCGCATCCAGTATAGAGGACAAAAGCTGCTCGGCTGAGTTCCTGTCATTTTCCTCAAGAACCAGTCTCTGGCACATTATCTGGCTCAGATCAATAAGAGGAAAAAGCTCTGGAAGCTCAAATAAAGGAAGATCATGCTCCGTGCAATAGCTCATGAGCTTGTCCGATATCTGTCCTTCATTTATCCCCAATGCCGCTATGTCATGTTCCCTCATACGGTCGATAAGGTTCATGAGACTCTTGCTGTCGTCTGTAAGACTTCTGTTGGTCAGTACAACAAATTCTCCACCATGTATATAATTCTCGATCCGATATTCGTTCTTCACGCACTGAAGACAGTCGGCAAAATATATCCATCTTATAGAGTGCTCAAGTCCGGCTTCCCCTGCTTTAAGATTGAGCACATTATTCAGTTCAGGTATCTCCATCATGTCTTCACAGGTCATATGTTATTTGTTCTCCCTTTGGTTGCTTGAAATTTGTTAGCTTCTGACATATTATACCATAACTTCTACATACAGCGTATCTTTATCGGGTACTTATCGTAATTACATTTGTTTTCTGAGCATTTGATCATTTACAGTAATACTTTTATCGGTCACCTATAATGATCACATTCGCTTTTCATATATTTAGTCAGTTACTGTGATAGCCTTGGCTTTGGCAACATGCTTCATAATGAAAGCTGATATGACAGCCGTCAAGGCCTCTGCAACCGGAAATGCATAGAAAACTCCTTCTGCTCCCCATATATGGGACAATATCCACGCTGCCGGAATGATGATCACCACATATCTGGACAAGGATATCATGAGTGAAGCCATGCCCTGTTCCAGTGCTTCAAGAGCTCCCGAACAGGTAACTGACACGGCAGATACCACGAAACCGAAGCTTATTATATGAAGTGCCTTTATTCCTATATTGATGGTGCTTATGTTCTCGGTGAACAAACCGATCATTTGTCCCGGTATCAGCAGTGACAGTATCCATCCCACAGCCATAACCCCCGCAGCCAGGCAAAGTGATACCTTGAAAGTCTGTCGAACTCTCTTCTTCTCACCGGCTCCGTAGTTGAAGCTGATGATAGGACGTATGCCCTGAATGATACCATTTGCAGATAGATAGATAAATGTCTGAAGCTTGTAGTAGGCTCCAAGCACCAGCACATAGCTCTCGGAAAATGCTGCCAATATGCCGTTCAATGCTGATATGAGCAATGACGGAAGTGCCATGTTAAGGGAAGCAGGTATTCCCACCGCATAAAGTCTCTTGAGCAGATTGCCTCCGAAATATATGTTCTTCCTGTTGAACTTAACCGGCAACGGTCTGAATATGCAGAAGGCAATATATACAAGCAAGGTTATGGTCTGCCCTATACCAGTCGCGTAGGCTGCACCTGCCATGCCCATCTTCGGAAATGGACCTATTCCGAAGATCATAAGGGGATCCAGGACGATATTTGCAATGAAACCGCACATCATGCTTATCATGGATACCTTCATACGCCCTACCGACTGGAATATCTTCTCCAATGATATTCCAAGCATTATGATGATGGAGAATGCAAATGCCCTGTTGGCATATGTAAGTCCCATGCTTAGGATCTCCTGATTGTCGGTGTACAGTGACAGGAACCAGGGCATGCCAAGGGTACATACCGCCATAAGTATCACGCCATGAATGAAGCTTAAGAGCATGCCCGTTGTGGCTGCCTGATCTGCCTGCTTCTCATCCCCAGCGCCAAGACAGAATGCGATCCTGGCATTCATTCCTATGCCAAATCCTACCGCAATGGAGGTTATAAGGTTCTGCACCGGATACACCAGCGACAATGCCGTCATTGCCTCCTCACTTATCTTCGCGACAAAATAACTATCTACTATGTTATACAGGGAATTTACCGCCATGGAGATCACCATGGGCAGCGACATGGAAATAACCAGTTGCAGTATATTTTTCTCCTTCATGAAATTCTGATCCATAAATCTTCTCGCTCCTTATCTTATTGTATTTAAAACTGTATTTCTATGACTATGTGCCTAAAACTATATGTCTATGGCAAATATCGTTTTCTGCCCTGACACGACTTCCGGTCAGCATTTTTTTGCATTAAAAATGCCACACAGTAAAAATACTGTGTGGCGAAAAAAGATCTCTCTTGAAAAATCCACTCCCATATGGGTTTTATGCAGTTAATTTAACACAACTTTAATGGACTGTCAAACGGCAGTTGGGGGAAGTTTACATCTACCGACCCTTATTATCAATCTTCCTAAAATCCAGCCTGTAAAACGGTGTTGCAGGATCCACATATACCTCATACACATGAAGCTTCTTTTTCTTTGCGATACGGCACAGCTCAAGTTTCACGTCATGGTCAATATCTTCCCCTACAAATACCGCCTCAGGCTTCACGGACATATATGCAGCCTCATCAGGAGTATTGATATCTTCGGGAAAACTGCACAGCCTCCACTCCTTCTCTGAAGCCCGGCTCTTATTTCTGGTTGTAAGCATCTGCAGTAATACCGGCTTAAGTCCGTTCTTTATATCATTGTGGCTTTTCTGGGACAAAAGCTTAAAAAGCTCAGCACCCAAATCATGCCGTGCCTCCCTGTAGTTCACCTTACCAAAGCTTGCTTTCTTAAGCAGCTCCCGATCTTCCGGATCATAAAGTACGCCCTTTTCAAGTTTTGCCTTATCATACATAAGTGCAAATCCTCTATAATGGTCACCATGCTCCATCCATACATTATCCGACAGGTAATCCTCGTAGAAGTCTGCCATCCTGCCATTTGCCCCGAGCTTTCCTGTAATATCTCCAATGGCAAGACAAATCTTGTCCTCAAAGACTTTCCTGCTTTCGGGAGTCTCGGAAGTCTTCGTGAAAAATTCCCTGTTAAAAGGCGTTATTATCCGAAAGCTGTCCTTATTCTTACCCCCCAGATAATCTCTCTCATAACGCTCCAGCTCATAGGACACCAACTCCCATGCCCTGTAAAAGTCCACATACATACTCTTCTCAAATGGCCCATTAAATACATCTGGGGCAGCAAAATAAAGTCTGTCATCTGCAAATGCCTGAATATTTTCTTCATTGGCACTTTCATATCTAAAAACTTTACTTCCTACCCCTTGTAACATTATCTATATTCACCTTTCGTCGATTCATCATATGTATTGCCATGATAACACAGCTTGAAATATCCCGCAATGTACCGGAGCAAATTTGCAGCCTTTTCAATCGTCGTAATCATCACCGAATTCATCCAATGCATCGTCTACACCATCTGCATAATCACTATCGTGATCATACCTGTCATAATCATAATCCCCATCCATATAAATATCATCATAACCATCATCATATGAGTCACTTGAAGTATTATATTTATGACTGGTCGTTGTAGTATTTTTCTCCGTAGGCTGGGAGGTACTTCTTGTTGTGGTCTCTCTTCGTTCTGTGGTTATGTATTCCGTAGTTGACCTTACCTTTTCCTGGGTCGTAACCTCACTGGTTCTTTCTCCCCATGTATGTACCTTAGTTGCATACCCGGGGTCTTTATCGGCATTTGCCGCACCTATAATTGTCAAAATAATAACAGCAATGATTACCAGTGCTATTCCCCATCCGGAACCATCTGATCCGGAACCATTTTCATCATGCAATGCCGTAAGCCTTCCCCCACCCTTCTGTAAAACGATGTTTTATGTTGTTTCTGCTGCAAATATCTTTCTGCAACAATAAACACTTCTATTTTCCTGCATTTCTTAATATAAATCAATATAATTTTATTATATTGATTTATTTTTCGTACAGCCAGCAAATAAACAAGGGGCAGCCAGATAAAGGCCACCCCTATGACACTATTATGTATTCACTTTAAATCCGTCAAGATATGTTTAACTCAACAGCGTTATATATATACACGTCAATATGGCGGTGGTTATTACACCACAGATATTGGCCCCTAAGGAATAATCCAGGATCCTTGCCCCGTCCAGTTGTCTGTCCGCGCCATCAACTGCTGACGCTGTGGAACGTACGCCCGCCTGGTCTTCATTTACCAGCCAGTCTGCATAGTCACTGTGGGAGCAGATACAGATAAATGCCAGTGCCATTATCAGGATAACAGCTATGAACTTGTGATCACTTGTCTTTATCCTCTGCACCGGCTGCACCGGCTGTTTATCCTGAGATCTTCCCTTGTTATCCTAAACACCTTACTTCTATTAAACAGAATGACCAGGGCACACACTACACTTACCGCCTGGGCAAATACTGTTGCAATGGCAGCTCCGGCAGCATAAACTGTATTAATTTTCCCAGTATATTTCCCTGGGTAAAATCTGTCTTTTTCTTATCAAATGTGTATCATCCTTTCATGTTTTGTGTTTATTGTGTGAGCGAAGATTTATTTGCCTTTCCACTTATTTGAAATTGTGAGTACAAGCTATAGCATCTATATTTTTGTAGTAGTTTCTTATTTCTGATAATCATATTTGCAATTATTTATGATAAATATTCTTTCAAATTGATTATTGGTGCAAATCATTGTCTTTGACAATTATCTGTCAAATTAATAATATATTGCAATTATCATTTGCAATGATTACCTGTGGTAATTATCCGCGGTAACTATTATGCTGTAATAAACCTTAATTGTCACCCCAATCAAATAATTATTCCATTACAATGATCTATCTCATGTTGTATTATCTGTGCCACATATCCACTGTAAGCACTGTGCTGCGGTTTAAAATTGCTATCAAGGTAGTCCACCTCTATTTCCTTATATCTTGTGCACTGTCCGACTCCATTAAGGGAAAGGCAGCCTTCTTCCGTCCGATATTCACCGCTCTTCTTCGTGATCACCGGATTGATCATTGCAAATTGAAACGGTCCCGCAGCCACAACGATCACCGCCTTGTTCACTCCGATCATGTTCGCCGCCATGCCAACGCACCGCTCCCTATTCGCTCGCAAGGTATCAAGAATATCCGTAACAACCTGCTTGTCAGCCTCCGTCGCCTGCTTTGCTTTTCTTGAAAAAATTTGTTGTCCTGTTTTTATTTGTTTGATCATGATTTAGGTCTCCTGTGGGTATGTATATTGATACAAAACTATTGTCATTTCATTATTTCTTTTACTACGATTACATCTGCTGGCAACCAGTTTACAGTATTTAGTTCATCTACATATAACCACTTTGCAGCCTCATGTTCCTTTAATTCCATATGTTCTGCTACCAACTCACACCAGAAACAGTCCATAGATAAATCATAACCACCCGTCCAACGGGTGGTTTGCTCTAGCCCTATAAGGGCTTGTTACCGGTCAGCGCCCCAAGACGCTGGCTTTCACTTTGTTCAAGCCATCTTGCCTTTGCCGCTTTTGCCACCCCTTGAAGGGGTATTTGTATTACTTGCTACCCTTAAAAGGATCCTCATATTCTTTTACACTCAGTTTATCCAATGCGATATCGTGACTCTCTTGTTCCTGAATGTATTTTTTGATTGTTGCTTCATTTAAACCTACTGTACTCACATAATATCCTTCCGCCCCAAAATGTCTGTTCCCAAACTTATACTTTAAATTTGCATGTTTATCGAATATCATCAATGTACTCTTACCTTTTAGATATCCCATAAATTACGACACACTTATCTTTGGCGGAATGCTCACTAACATGTGAATATGATCCGGCATTAGATGCCCCTCTATTATCTCCACTCCTTTGTACGCACATAATTGCTTTATTATATCTCTAATACTTTCCTTGTATTGATTATAAATTATTTTTTGTCTATACTTTGGAGTGAACACAATATAGTATTTACATACCCATTTTGTGTGTGCTAAACTATTTGCCTTATTGGCCATGAATATTCTTGTACTCTGGATAATTGCCAATTGGTTTCCTAATCACCGGACAGCATGGACATCATGACCGAAATATTCAGCAATGACATTAAACCGCATTCCTTTGTGTGTGGGTGGTTTTATTAGATACCCACGAGTGATTTACCATTTACACTCTGCTCTTGACATGCCCGAAATTATGTCGTATGTATAAAGCAAGAGCTGGAAGCTCCAATTTAGTGCTTCCAGCTTAATCATTATCATAGAAGATTATTATTTACGGACTTTTCATCATAGTCTCGCTCTACTTAAACCAGTACTCAAAATTTACTTTAATAGCAATCATTATTATTCAGCTCCTCCAGTTCCTTCATAGTATAAATAACACACCCTTTAATCAATTTTCTATTTCTTCCTATAACCATGTCTACAATTGGCCTAATTCCATTAGAAATCAGGCTTAATATTTTTAAGATAAAATCATTGTCTTCTTTTATTATATTGACTTCATAGTTTTCTATTGTGATACCCGCATTTTTCCAATTATCTAAATAGTAATTCAACTCTAACGGATTTGTGATTAATGGGAATATCCCATCAAGAATTACAGGTTCTCCCTCTACACTCAAATAAATAACTGGTGCATAATATGTTTCACTCTCGTTATACATTTTAGCAATGGTATCATTATAAACAGCTACTTCCGCACGTATACATTCCAGCAATTTTTCTTTTCCGTCCATCTGCACCAACAATTGTTCATAAGGGCCATGTACGTATGTTTCAGTTGAATAGCAAATCGGATTGCCTAGCATATTTGCTTCCTGGTATCTTTCGGTAAGTCGTTTTGCAAAGTCTTCCGCCGCCGTTCTACTCATACGATGAATCACTCCCCTATTAGTAGCGTATCGAACATTCCCATCACTCAAAACAGCTCTTACACAATATTTACCATCTGTAAACACTTCATCTGTATCAACTACAAACCGGGATATATTTTGTTGTAAATTATTGATACTTCCCCATGCCTGTTTACCTTTTACAATTAATTTAATCCATAAATTGATATCAAAATTCTTTAAATAACCATATTTTTTTGCACTAGGTACTTTAACAATTCCTAATACTCTATCTATAGGCCGAACACACTCTTTATGTATGAGTCCAGCTTGTCCACTACATTCTACATTGTCTATTTCAACACTGTATGCTTCATTATCAAAAATTGCTTTCCCACAATTTACACATTTGCAATCTTTTTTGGAAACAATTGATTTTTTTATCAAATCTTCATATGCCACCTCAACCTTTTCTTTGTCAAACTTACCTCTTGCCGGTACATAAATCACTTTTTTATAATTATCGGCATAATGTGCCAATCCCCCATCCGCAATATATTTTTCAATTCTACTTATAGAACTGCATCTAAATAATATTTCAAATGAAAGATCATTCCCCAATTTCATAATATTAGGCGCAACATATTTTAAGATGTCCTTCTTTTTTCCATTGTTAAATCTATACAGTTCCATTACTAAAACCACATTTTCATCAGGATTTTCTATCCCAATTACTCTATTTATTTCGCAGTTTCCCAAAGCGATTACATAATCCTTTTGTATCGCAATCTCTGTATTATCTCCCTCCCATTCAATTTTTATAGTTTCCTCCGTCTCTTCATGTGTAATACGATACTTCTCAATCTGCTTATGAAAAGCATCTTTATCCAAACAATTTCTATTCGCTGCATATTGTACTGCCTTAGATATCAACATTCCCCAAAATTGTTCTACATCTCCTTCTAACCGACTATACAAGATCAATTTTATATGTTTCTCAAACCCTTCTCCTGCTTCGACATCAAATACCTCTACATATATTTTACTCAAAAGATTCTTTAACGCACTCTCAGATAGCACATTTCCCGATACCCTTTCATATTCAGCTTGCATTATTCTTTCAAACTTTTCTAATAAGGCAATTTCATTTTTATTCAAGTTGCTTTTAATATTAATACTATTAGCTAATCTTATTCCATCCAAAATTCTCTTCAATTTTACAGTAATACTACTAGACGCTTGTGTTCTAGTAACCAACACATATGCCAAATCTTCCGGTTTTCCCTCAACATATTGCCTTACAAATTGCGAACACACACCGTAAAACTCAGAAGTCATTTCTTCACTAAATGATATATTACGTTTCATTTGCATATATATTTTTCTATTTGTCACAGTCGTCATCACTAAATCATCTATTTTTTCTATTGCTTCAAAATTTAACTTTTGTATTTTATCCCTTAAGTTGATGCTGAAGATGGCATTAATATCTATCTCAAATTCCATCAAAATCATCATTAATGCTGATACTCTCTGCTGGAAATCGATTCCTGCATTTGTTGGATGAATGGCCATTTTTTACTCCTCTCTCATCTAAGTCAATCTCAACCGCATATCTTTCTCTCGCTATTTTCATTTTAATCATAAATAATATGGGAACTTCAATTTCAAATCCGAATATCCATCTTCTAAAGCCCTATGTACGATTTATCACCACCTCCGCAAGACAAATTTCAAACCGATATTTCTTCTATATCCAATCATTTATAATTCAATACAGATTTTCTTACCACATCAATCTACCAAACCATATATTTTCCTCCCACTTCCCCCTATCCATTTCTCCAGATCTCTTATTGCATCAACATTCCCATGGTCAACAACAGGGCCATAATCAATAAATCTTATCTCACCAGTTGTCACGGCTGTTAAAACATATCCTTGCTATCATGGTTTAAATGCCCCCATTATTCTAAGTTGATTAACTTCATCAGCTTTTTATAACAGGTTACATTATGCAAATACATCCATGCAATATTTTTCCAGATTTTTTTGTATCCTTAATCATGGTGTTAAAATCCCCACCCTTTTTCACTATGCAAAGCCCGGAATTATAACGATTAGTAAACTTTTTAAGTACCTTTACCTTTGTTACAAATCATATTATAGACATTATTCCTCATAGCAAATCGCTTTGTCCACGACTAGATGCCTGAAAATATGTGTTTTATCCGCAATCTCTCCTAGCCTATGACTTGACAAATTTAAAATACATTATAAACATTTCCCATTTCATAAATATTATTTACCTTCAAATGTAATTTCTTGTCAATCACATTTCTCAATAAAATCTGTAATAACAAATTTCTTCCTATTTACTCCATTTTCTCTATAAACTGATTCAAATTTAACTTAAGCCAGTTAATCTGCATTAGTTGTATCTTGTCCCACTCATTCTCTCCATTAAGTGTTACATCTATCAACTTAAGCAGTTGTTTCATTGCTTGAACATCCGCTTCATCAAATTCACCTCTCTTAGCATATCGATATACTGTAAATAAAATTCCTCTAAAATTTTGCAACTGCTCTGATGTTGATTTCATCAACATTGCCATTATCTTTCCTTGATCATATTTACTTAAAAACCGATGTCCAGAAATATAAAATAAACTATCATTACAAATATCATTATAAAAATCTTTCAGCTCCGATGGAGCATATGTAAAATAGTTCGTCGACTCTTTATAAGATATTGCTTCCGATAATCTAGATATAAAACCTTCATACAATTCTTTTATTTTGACATCTTCTATATTATATCTATCCAAAAAAAACATCTCTGCATCCATATTTGTTTTTCTCCCTACGCCTTTTGCATTTTTTATCATCAATTCACAAGATTCTTTACAATCAAACCCTACAACTGATCCAACATAGATCATGTAGTATGCCAATTTACAATACATATGAATACCTATAGCGTCTTGGGTATAAAGCTTTTTTTCTATATTTTTTAATGCAATTAAAACATGTTCTTCTGTTTCTTTATCATAATTGCTTAATATTCTAAAGTCTGGATCTTTATATTCCATATTACGTTCCAAGAATTTAAAGTCCTTATATGCTTTATATACTTCATCAACCAATGCCCCATTAAATGTCTGCCATCTAACAAATTCATATGCAAATCTCATAAGGGGCATATCGTTAGAACCTAATTTTGTAGATAAACATTCGCTTCCTTCCCATCTAGGAAATGAAGCTCCTTTTATACGAGCCGAAAGGGAAATAATGCCGAACATTAAACATTCAAAAAAATCTTCATCATATTCTTTTTCACTTATCTTATCTATAATATCTACTGTTTTCTGAATTGCATAAATAAATGTACGCAAATTACAATTACATATATTTTTCACCATCTGAGATACATTATTATAAAGCTGTTCATTGTCATTGAACAACATATTAAGTTTTTGATTGTCAAATTGATTAATAATCTGTTTAATTGCAAATTCAACATTTCCATTAAATTGAATAGTATCGCTTATCGTCTTTTCTTTAATACGAAGATAGCTATTTATTTCTTCCGGTACAATTTCTTTTTCATATTTTGCCTCGTCTTTATTACTGGTATTTTCATAATCCCCCTGTACACCATTTTCTTTTTTCAATATCTCATTTTCATTTGCAATCAAAAGTACCTTTACACCATCTCTTTCAACTAAACCATTTACATACCCCAACAGATATGCAATATTGATGCTACTCCTTTCAACATCCTCTAAAATGAGCAGTTTGTTTTCAAGATTTACAGACTCATATAACTTTATCAATTCATCATCAGATAATTCTACATTAATTCCTGCCAACCCAATGATATTTTTGATTATATTCTTAGCAATAAGCTTCCCGGTAGTTACAACTTCTGAAGATTTTCCCCCAAGCACACTCATCCTAAGCTCCATATAAATACTCTTGCTAATCATAGCAACATCATTTAAACCATATAGTGACACAGTAATCGCAGTAACTTTGTTTTCTTTCAAAAAAGTAATTAAATCATGTTCCACATAATATGTTTTCCCAGACCCCCACTCGCCTGTTAACATTATTGCCGTATGTGTCTTATCTTTTCTAAGATAGTGCAATATATAATTATTTAATTCTTCTGTTGTCATAATATCTCCGTTTTACAATAGATTTAATAGTTAATCATTTTTCTTCAAAATCATCCACTTTCTTTGTTTTATAAGTTGCTGTACTTTCAGCGACCATTTTTGACGAATAATTTGATTTAGTATACGATATGGATTTATCTCGAAAGTTAATAACCTTTTCCTCCTCCATATCATTATTATCTGTCCAAAGTTCGCACTGTGTCATAACTGTCTGGACCGCATCCTCCATGCCTTCAGGTGGATATTTATGCTTCTTCAGAAGCTTCTTTATCAGCATACGCATTTTCGCTCTTGCTGACTCCCTCTTTTGCCAGTCGATGGTTTTATTTTTTCTGAGGGTTTCGGCAAGCTCTTTCGTTATGGCGATCAATTCTTCATTTTCATAGAAGTCCTTAATGGCCTGTGGCTTCGTAAGTGCATCATAGAAAGCCAATTCGTCGGCTGTAAGTCCTAACTGTTCGCCCTCTTTTTGTGCTGCTGCAATCTGTTTTGCAAGGTTAAGAAGTTCTTCGATAACCTGCTCATTCGTAAGCATACCATTAAGGTACCTGTTCATTGCCTCATGAATGAGTTCACTAAACTTTTCAGATTTGACAACATTAGTCCTTTTGTAAATATGTACCTGCTCAGCAATCAGCTTTTTAAGGAGCTCTACTGCAAGATTTTTCTCTTTCATCTTCGAAATTTCTTCAAGAAACTTCGGATCAAAAAGTGAAAATTCCTCCTTAACGTCTGAGAACAAATTAATTACACCGTCACTCTTTATACTTTGCTTTAAAAGTTGATTAATTCTTGCATTTATTTCAGGCAACGAAATCTTCTTGCCGGTTCCGGCATTCATTAATCTTCCCACAAGAACTCTGACAGATTCAAAAAATGCCGCTTCAAATCGCATTTCTTCATCAACAAGAGAAGAACAAAGTGAAAGTGCCTGGTGAAGCATTAGAGACTCTTTAATAAAAGAAGTTTTTTCTTCTTCCTTGTCCCTTGCTATTATAAAGTTTACGGCTCCACTAATTGTTTTTGCACGTTCAAGATCAGAACCAATTTTAAACATTGAATAATCATATCCATAAAACAAATCTCTGCAGACAGATAATTTTTCAAGAAATTTAGGATATGCCACCTTCGCAACATCCGTATCTCCATAATTCTTTTTATCACGGGTTGTATAATCATTCATTGCCTGTTTCAAGGCAGACGCTATACCTACATAGTCAACGACAAGCCCACCTTCCTTATCCTTGAATACTCGATTTACACGAGCAATAGCCTGCATAAGATTATGTCCAGCCATCGGTTTATAAACATACATTGTAGCCAATGAAGGAACGTCAAATCCCGTAAGCCACATATCAACAACTATGGCTATTTTCATAGGGCTATTGTTGTCCTTAAACTTTTTTGCCAATTCGTCTTTGTGCTGTTTGTTGCCGATAATTTCTCTCCATTCCTCAGGATCATTATTACCAGATGTCATAACAACTCCGACTTTTTCCGTCCATGCCGGACGAAGTTCTAATATTTTTTTGTAAATCTTCATTGCTATCGGTCTTGAATAAGCAACAATCATCGCTTTACCGGTAAGCAAATTCTCACGATTGTTTTCGTAATGGTCAAGAATATCACATACCAGAGAATTAATAGTCTGATCATTACCAAGAATAGCTTCCATCTGTCCAAGTTGGTGCTTACTCTTTTCAATAACTTCCGCGTCAGCATTTGCAGCCATTACATCATATTCCGCGTCCATCAATTTCAACGTATCCTCATCAAGATTCAACTTGATAACTCGGCTCTCATAATAAACAGGTCTCGTTGCTCCATCCTCAACAGCCTGTGTCATATCATATATATCAATATAATTTCCAAAAACCTCACGAGTGCTTCTATCTGCTGATGATATAGGAGTGCCAGTAAATCCAATATAGGTTGCATTCGGTAAACTGTTACGAATAATACGTGCTGTACCTACTACTCTTTTTGCGACTTCTTCTCCATCTTCATTCTTTGTTATCTTAATCTTTTCTGCCAATCCATACTGTCCTCGATGGGCTTCATCCGCCATAACGACTATATTTCGTCTATCTGAAAGTTCATCAAAGGACTCTTCAAATTTCTGCATTGTTGTAAAGATAATGCCATTTGCCTGTCTTCCAGCCAGCCAAGTCCTCAAGTGTTCTCTACTCTCGGCATGCACCGGTTCTTGTCTCAAGAAATCTTTACATTTAGCAAACTGACCATACAACTGGCCATCAAGATCATTTCTATCCGTAAGCACAACAATAGTCGGACTATCTAAAGCTTCTTGCAATAAATGGGCATAGAAAACCATGGATAAAGACTTTCCACTGCCCTGAGTATGCCAAAAAACACCACCTTTACCATCAGTAACAGTAGCCTTCTGCGTTGATACAATAGCTTTACGAACAGCAAAATATTGATGATACCCTGCAAGTATCTTAAAACTATTTATCCCTTCATTTGAAAAGCAAATGAAGTTTTTTATAATATCAAGCAATCTTTTCTTTTCAAACATTCCCTCAAAGAAAGTATCAAACTGCGCATATTGAGTATTTTCATAACTTCCGTCTTTAGTTTTCCATTCCATAAAGCGGTCTTCACCTGAAGTGATTGTACCTGCTTTAGATGTCAACTGGTCGCTCATAACGCAGATAGCATTATAAATAAACATAGATGGGATTTCCTGCATATAATTACGAAGCTGTCTGTATGCTTCAGAAGCGTCCGTTTCTTCACGAGATGGAGATTTAAGTTCAACTAAAACAACAGGAAGCCCATTTAAAAACAAAATAACATCAGGGCGTTTATTACTATTTTCAATAAATGTCCATTGATTAGCCACAATAAAGGAGTTATTGTCTGGATTTTTATAGTCAACAAGATACACTATCGAAGAACGCTCTTCTCCTTTAACAAAAAATCTTACTGGAATACCATTCTGCAAATAATCCATAAAGACTGCATTCTTCTGCACGAGCTCGCCATTTTCAAAGTTCTTCAACTTAAACATGGCATCCTGAATAGCATCCGAAGGAAGCCCCCTGTTCAAACGATACAGAGACTCCTCTAATACTTCTTCATATAACGGACTATGAAAATCCCTTTCAATATTCGGACCATAAGCGTATTCATAGCCCAATTCATTTCTAAATAACTCTATAACTGAATTTTCATAATTAGCTTCTGTGAATATCATAGACATATGTATCACCCCTACTCTGTTTCGTATATAATTTCTTTTATACGTTCAGCCTCTTTACTATTATTATTCTCACATATCATACAATAAAAATCTCTAACATCAGCATCTTTCAAGATGTATGTCACCTGATTGTTTTCAAGTGCAATTTTAGACAATTTATATTTTTGGTCTTCTGTCCATTCTTTAATTACTGACATCTGTTCAATAATCGCATGTGTATTGGAAAAACTCGAACTATCTTCCAGTTTATCTATTAGTTCTTCTTTCTTAATATCTTCCTCACTTTGGTCTTTTGTTTCGCTTATTTTCTTTTCTATGCAATCAAAGTGAATATCTTCCAATGTCTCATTAACTACTGTTCTGTCAATTATTTTTTTTACTAAGCATTCTAAATCCGCCCCCTGCGTATAGTCCGCTGGTGCAAAGTATTTTATTCTATTTTCATCAAGCATTCTAAATACTTTTGACTTATCTTTAGTTTCAGAATTATATACTCCTATAGAATGACCGCCATTGATATTTACAAGTTTCATACACGGAATATCTGTATCACTATCGCCTATGTATACCATATTTCTAAATGGTACACGATACTGATTAGGCTCAAAATATGAATTGACAGCCTGATCATTTATATCAAGTACTCCTTTTTCTATTCTAAATAGGAACTGTGTTTTATTAGTATAATTAACTACCTGCGCTGGCCATACCGCCACCCCATCTTTGTCAAAATAAAATGAACTTGCATAAATTTTTTTAAACTTATCTGCTACTTCAGTCCCCTCAATCATCTCTTTTAGCCCAGATGAAATAATATAGTGTTCTACTATAACGCCCTTGTTTTTACCATACTCATTAATTCTATCAAACCATGTCTTCACACCCGGGAACAATTGTACCCTACTACCATCTTTACGTAATGTCTCTTTCGTAAATAAAACTTTTCCTCTTGACTTACTAGACATCATATACATATAAGCAAGATTCTGATCCATATCATTATCAGTTGCTAATTGGTTTGATTGTTTCCAAAATTCTGCTATTTCATAATCTATAGATTGTATATACCCCTGTGCCTGCATGTCATCTGGAGATAATGTTTTATCAAAATCATAACAAATTGCTAAAATCGGCTGTTTCATAATGGATCATCCTTTCTTAATTATAATGTCATAAATGCTATAAACAATAATTTAGCTGCTTAAAGGTTGATGTCAGAGACATTAAGTTCACCGGACATTAGCTTGGGCAGGAGCGCATCTCTTAACGCAGCCAATCTTTTGCTTTCCTGATAATTATTTTGATACATTGTAATTATCGGAGCAACAACTGATAACCAATCTTTTTGTTCATTCAACGGAGGAATAGGTAATCTAATCTTTTTAAGGTTAGTGGCTGGTTGAGCAATTGATGGTACTCCTGTTTGATTGGCATATGATAGCAGTTCGTGCTGCCCTTTTTTACTGTGGAAAAATAGAAGTACATATTCCGGCACAACCAGTTTGGTGTTGCAACGAAGATAGAATTGACGCTGTGACAGAACATAGTACGGAAATTCACACCCATCAGGAATCATTGCTACTTGTCCTATATTTCCTGCGTGAGTGAAAACAATATCCTTTGGATATACAACAGAATTCTTCAATTTTTCAGCGTGTTCCTTAGTTATGTAATTGTATGAAGGCTCTTCCAAGAAGTAACCTCGCAAATGATTTCCGCTAATAATGGGAACACCATATTCAACAAATGTTGATACTTTTATGTTTGAACCAAAAGGACCCATTGCAACTTTATCAGCAATATCTCCAATGGTCATTTCAGGCCACTCATTGCGAGTTGAAAATTCCGCATAAAGTTGATTGAGTTGTTCAAGTAAATTATTGTTTATTGCCTCATTATTGTTTATTTTTTGTTCTAAACACCATAGTGTGTCCGCTATTCTTTTTTGTTCTTGATAGTTAGGCGCATAAATTTTGCATTTTAATAATTCTGGCTGACGTAATCCTACGACAGTTGTACCCGTTGCTCTACCATCAAGTTCCGCTTGAAAGAAAGAAGATGTCATATAAAAATAAATATATTTGGGATAGAATAGTTGATTTACTCTAACAGCAAACAGTCTTTGACTCAAAACAATTTTTTCGTCACTATCCCAATAATATATCTGTCCAAAAGGAGCTTCAGATGTTATAAGAATATCTTCCTTTTGTACTTCTTCTTTCATCCAACATTTATACATTTCTTCTGAAACATATCTAATACTATCAACTTGAACAATTTTCCCTGTTTTGATATTCTTAGCAGACAAAGCCCTATATCCTGAGTCACTCCAATCTCCACCTAACTTTTTAGGAGTCTTTCCTCTGTAATCAATAACAGTCGAAATCACATCTGCAACTGTATATTCCTTCCATTCAGCCATAATTATCCTTCCTATCCAATATATTTACGATGAGCAATCTTAACATTACTCTGCTTTACCATTGCGTACTGCAAAGTAGTATCTATCTTTCTATGCCCCAAGAGCTGTTGTAACTGCTCAATGGGCATACCTTTATCTATTGCCATAGTTGCAAGTGTACGCCTAAACTTGTGCGGATGTACCTTTTTTAGTCCCAATTGCTTTCCAAATTCTCTTAGGCGAACTTCAACGCCGCCTATTTTTAATCTTTCATGCGGTGATTTTAACGATACAAACAATGCCGGGTTATTGTCTGCTCTACTCTCCAAATAGTTTTGCAAATGTATCTTTGTGCGGGCATCAAAATACACCACTCGTTCCTTGCTGCCTTTACCGAAAACAATACATTCTCTCTCATTGAAATCAATGTCATTTCGGTTAAGCAGCACCAACTCACCAACACGCATTCCGGTTGAAGCAAGCATATCAATAATTGCCAAATCTCTGAACTCCTTACAGTTATCTCTCATAAGTTCTAATGCCTCATCTGAGTAGGTTTCTTTGATATTTGTACCTGTTTTAACCTTATGTATGCGTCGCACCGGGCTCTTAAGTATATAATCTTCGTCCTCCAACCAAGAGAAAAAACTTGAAAGAATACGTCGAATATTGTCTATTGTAACTTTGCTTGATCTTTTCCTGTCCTGATACTCTGTCAGGTATTCTCTAATGTCGTCTGTTACTATATGTTTAACATTTTTATTCAATCCATCAAGCATAGCTTCAATAGTTGCTCTGTAATATTTAAGAGACTTCTCTGAACAGCCCTCTATCCGTTTTGCAGATAAAAATAACTCAACAAAATTCCGTTCAAAATTTTTCTCTTGTTGTTGATTTTCTGTTACCTCATAACTTACAAGAGTATATTGCAAAACCTCCTGCAACTTTTCACTCTGTGCATTGTTCAGATATGGTAACATCCCCTGAATAACATCCTTAATCAAATCTTGTTTCACAGTCAATTCTCCTTTGTATTATTTTCAGAGAACAACTATAGGGTGAAAGTCATCAAATATCAACTTCCTCCACACAGAAACAATGGGTATATTATAAACAATAATTTAGAGCAGCAAGCTCAGGCAATATTCAAGTCGTGGTTTGTTGATTTTGAACCATTTAATGGAGAAATGCCATTCGACTGGACAGTTTCCAGACTTGGAGATATTGCATCCATCAAAACTAATAGCTTTTCTCCTGTCAAAAATCCTGACGCACAACTGGAGCATTATAGTATTCCAGCATATGACGAACAAAAATATCCTGTTTTTGAATCAGCTGCAGGAGTTAAAAGCAATAAATACATATTAAGCAAAAATTCAGTTATGATTTCCAAACTGAATCCTGATGCAAAAAGAGTATGGCGTCCAATGTGTCTTTCAGAGCTTGCAGTCAGTTCAACTGAATTTATTATCTTTGAAGCATTTAATCCAGCATACAGAGATTTTGTGTTCTCTATTATTGATTGTGCTGCTTTTTCTGATTGGATGTGCGCCCATACCACTGGATCTACAAACAGCCGACAGCGTACAACTCCAAGTGCAACGCTGGAATTTCAAGTCACACTCCCTGATGAGAAAACAATTACAGATTTTTGTGCTATTGTAACACCAATGTACGATGCCATTGCCGCAAATATCTGTGAAAATCAAAGGCTGGCACAACTCAGAGATTCTATACTGCCAAAACTGATGTCCGGAGAACTCGATGTCTCCGACATCGACCTCTAAGCCGCTAAATTATTGTTTATCGCAATATTTAATTCAATTTTATCATCAATTAACTTTAAGTATCTTGCAATTTTCTCCTGCACTTCAGCATCCTCTGGTATTTCCACCTCTAATTCATTTATATCATTTCTATTTACCGATCCAAAAACTGTTCCACTTTCCTTATTTAGAAGCTGTGGCATATAGTATTTCATCATATAATATAAAAAATCTTGATTTCCATTCCTCATCCTTAATGAACAAACACCTCGCCCCAAACACATATCCATAGGCGTTATATTAAGATCACCCACAGGTGCTCTAACGCTCATTATAACATCTCCTGCCTTAGCAGACTTAGTCATCACTGTTGTATATGTATCAAATGTAGGATACTTGAGGCCAAAAGTCCTATTCCCTTGTAAGAAAGGATAACCTTTTCCTTCATTATTGTAATATTCAGACTTAGGTGATTGTCCCATGGTCACTTCGGCAATTTGTTTAAGTTTATATTTCATACCCTATCGCCCCCAGTTTCTTACGAATTTCTTCTTCAAGTTCGTGAGACTTAGCAAACATATCTGAAAGTTCTGAAGTCAATCGACTCATTTTCTCTTCAAATGGCTCGCCGTCATCTTCAACTTCCTCAATACCAACATATCTGCCCGGGGTCAAGATAAAGTCTTGCTTTTCAATCTCTTGCAGATCCGCAACACGACAGAAACCTTTTACATCTTCTAATGTCCCATTCTGAAACGCTTCAAATGTATCTGCAAGTTTCTGAATGTCTTCGTCTGTAAAATCTCTATGTTTACGATCAACCATATGTCCCATCTTACGAGCATCTATAAAAAGAGTTTTTCCTTTTTGCTTTTTATTCTTACTGATAAACCAAAGTGTAACCGGAATTGTTACACTGTAAAACAGCTGCGTCGGCAATGCCACAATGCCCTCTACAAGATCGTCTTGAATAATATTTTTTCTAATTTCTCCTTCACCTGATGACTGAGATGACAACGCACCATTTGCAAGCACCAATCCTATTTTTCCATTTGGTGCAAGATGGTATATCATGTGCTGAATCCATGCATAATTGGCATTTCCTGCCGGTGGTGTTCCATATTTCCAACGCTTATCATCCTTTAATTTGTCCTGTCCCCAGTTAGAAAGGTTAAAAGGGGGATTTGCCATGATGAAATCTGCTTTTAATGTAGGATGCAAATCATTAAAGAAAGTGTCAGCCTGATAAGACCCGAAGTTGGCGTCAATTCCTCGGATAGCCATGTTCATCTTGGCCATTTTCCAAGTATCAGCATTTGACTCCTGACCGTATACAGAGATAGAATCTCTATTTCCTCTGTGTGCTTCAATAAAATCTGCTGATTGAACAAACATGCCACCCGATCCACAGCAAGGATCATATACACGGCAATTATCATAAGGTTTAAGTATAGCTACTATTGTTTTAACAATACTTTCAGGAGTATAGAACTCTCCGCCCTTAACACCCTCATACGCAGCAAATTCTTTGATACAGTACTGGTATGTTTTTCCCAGTAAGTCTTTGTTTTCCTTGGTATTTCCCATATCCATATTAGTGAACAAGTCGACGACATCGCCCAATACCCTCTTATCCAAGTCAGGGCTTGCATAATTTTTGGGCAACACATTTTTAAGGGAAATATTTTCTTTCTCTATTGCCCTCATTGCCTCGTCAATAGCCGTTCCAATTTCGGGAGTATGAGCACAAGCCGCAATCTTATCCCACCGAGCCTCCTCAGGCACATAGAAAATATTATCCTCTACATAGGCATCCCTATCATCCTCGAATCCATCGCCCTCCGCAACCAATTCTTCATAACGTTTCTTAAAGGCACTTGAAATATATCTAAGGAATATAAGACCGACTATTACCTTTCTGTACTCGGCTGCAGGAATGTGTCCCCAAAGAACACAAGCCGCGTCCCATATTTGTTTTTCAAATCCTATATTGGTGTTATTTTGTTCTTTCATTTATAACTTCCTTCTTTCGTTATATTTATCTTATTCATTTACATGTTCCACTCTATTTTTCGATATGTTTATCCACAGATCATCACACCAAACAGTCTTGTTATCTTAAATTTTATTATAACATTGACTTTTTACTTATACAATTATAACTTTTATGTTCTTAACACTATTAACTTCTTTACTCATTTACAAAATTAACATATTTTGCTATATCCATTTATCAACTAATCTTTCAAAAATGAATATTAACTAAATTATCTTCCTAATAAGACTTATCTTCATTCCAAATATCCCCAAATAATCCCCGTAAAAAAGACAAAAGCCACATAAACGGCTTATTTATCAGTACCATAACTAGTGAATTTATTTTATTTCATCCTCAGCTCGATTCCGCTTCGCTTCATCTCGCTGTATGTTGTCGCCAAATACTTCCATTAAGGAATACTGCATTCGGCTAATTAGGCGGATGACTATGACTATACACAAGAAAAGGATGAACCATTTCATGCAAGCATGATGGCTCATCCTTTTCTTGTGTGACATCTGCTTCGCAGATGCTGTATTTCTTATGTCGTGTTCGGCTCATTATTATTCAAACTCGATATTAGAAACTATATATTGTATCTAGCTGAATTATAGGTTGGCATATTTTGTATAATTATTCTCAAAATTCTAAATATTCTTTGTCATTTGAAGAGTTTTTGCAAGCATTTTGCAATCAATCCACCTAACACTACGCTACACATAAAAATATAATTGTCAAAACCAGTGCCATAAAATCAACCTTTACTGCACTTTTAAAACGATTATATTTTTTTATAGTAATCCGGCTATTTATAAGTACCTCACTTGCAAGATCATATACTAACTTATTTACAAGTGTCATCCCCTTGCCAAAAAAATACCTATTTATACTTAATTCAATATATCTTTCAGTTGTTTCTATAGATGCAACATCACCATAGAATAATAGGTTTAATTCTTCACCACTTGTCATTGTATTAACATCAGGTCTACTTTTTGTGTTTGGAATAAATGAAATCAAACCCAGTGTACAAGATGCTAAAAAACAACTTATTGCAATCACACAAAATATAGGTGCTTTATCAAAAATTGTAATTAATACCGCTATAAGTGCAACATTAATTGCAATAATCGCTCCATTCTTTGCTTCCGCAAAAGACAGCCAAAAATTAGTTCTCTCAAGTTGATTCTCAAAGTGTGTCTCTATTTTATCATATAGTTCTGTATCTTTTTCTGTTTCTGCTGTATTCATTTTTTCCCTCCTCACCATGAGAATACGCAATTAAATCAACTTTATTTGTCATTCCACGCTGATAACTTTCATATGCAATCATCATACTTTCTGCTGTTCGAACATTTTCAAGTATAACATTTTTTAGATGTATAAACGATTGCGGTACCCCTACACAAAATAAATATTTGTCATTCTCCTTACCATTAAAATGATGATCCTTTTGTGGTATTTTCTCCAAATCAATCCACGATGCCCCATATATTTTACAACCATTTCTCATATAATCATATGGAATAATTATTTTTAACTCTTTAGAATACTCTCCCTTAAAGTCATTCTCTTGAGCATTACATTCATGAATTAATCCATTGTTCACAGCCACAACATTTAATATAATTGGTTCCGGAATAACAGATGGAATTATCACCCTTTTTGTAAACGGATACTCTTGTATTAACTCCATAATATCTTCTTGGGCATTTTTATAATACTCATTATAATCAAATTCAGTCAACTTATTCTCTCCATGCACCATTATAGTTATTATTTCTATTGTTAATATTCAACTGTTCTTGTGATATTATGTTCATCAACTTATTATATCCTGTCGTTGTATAATAATACCCATTTTGCTTTATAAATATATCTGCCCATTTAGGCTTATCTTTCTTAAGCATTAAATAGACATCATTTGAAATAACCAATTGATTAGCCTTCGCATTTTCATCTTCATTCCTATCCGCTTCAATAACAGTAGTCCCAATTAAAAGATAATCCTTTTCACCACGTGCACCAATCCTTGTGGCAAACATTTTACCAAATGATTCTCCTACTCCTATGCTCACACCATAAGTTTGCACTGCGTCAATCATTTTTAATCCCGCTTTTACTGCATCTGAAAGGCACTCATATCCTGCATAATTATGAAATAATGCAAACTCTCTATCACCCTGAAATTGAACATGTATACCGTGATTTACTGTCACTAGGTCATACATTGTTGTTAAAATATTCTGCGTCTTAATAGCCATCTCTTCTAGATTTGTATCATCATTATCAAATTGTGAAGTAAATCCTCTTACATCTGCAAATAAAGGAATTCCTTCTATTTCTTTGCATTCCTTCTTAGATAGTTCTTCAAAAGCAACCGACTTTATTGGCTTTCTAAACGTCATATCTGTCAAATTCACTTTATTTGCATATTCTTTACTTGCTCTTAAACTTTCTGAATAATCAATGCTTCCAGTAAGTTTAGATATGGGCATCTCATAATAACAATCTTCGCCATATTTTTGTACTTTTACACTACTATTCTTTACATATTTATTCTTTTTTTCTTCATTAAGTGTATCAAATATATTTGATGAAATAGCAATATTTCCAATATTACACAATCCTTGAAGCTTTGCGGCATAATTTGCAGCATAACCAATTGTAGTTTCTTCATCCGCATTTTGTCTTTTAAACTCATAGTTATAAAAACTTCCGAAACATGCACCCACTTGAATTTTAAAGTCTAGTAACGTCTTATATTTTGCGATATCACTATTTAAATATCTAGAAAGATCCCCTGCGAATTTAACAACTTCTTCTACAATCTCATATGCCTCATTAACATCATCCACAACATACATATGCAATCTTGCCCCAGTAATTTTTTCAATCACATATTTTTCCGGGAAATTTTTCTTTCCAAACGATTCAATGCCTGAAAAAAAAGTATCGAGTGCATGAATGGAATGATTTACTTTTCCATTCTTAGATTCTTCATCAATAACCACTTCATTAAAATTTGCAACATTTACATAAAAATGAATACCTTCAAACTTCTGCATATACTATCCTCCTCCTAATTATTCTATACTATCATTAATCTTCTCAATCCAATTACTGTTATCACTCTCAAACAGCTTTATGAACTTTCCAAAATTACTGCTTCCAGTAACAGAATCATCCGAATCCAGTTTTCTCACTCGTTGACTCATATCCTTGTAATTCTCCGCAGTAACATGTTCCATAACTTTCTGAATCTGGTCTGCTCTACCTTTGTAATTCTCCACTCCGGTATATTCCTTTATCAAGGGAGCATTCACTGGTTTTGCCGGAGATTTCAGTTTTTCATCGGTCCATTGCTTAGATATAATCTGCATCGTACAAGGATTCCCAAACATAATCACTTCATCTGCAGCATTATCCACACCATGAAACTCATTAATCTTACGTTTAATGTCTTCATACTGCTCATGCGGTTTCTTTTCTGTATCGCAGAATACAAGTACAAGTTCGTCTGCTCCATTTTGATAGCGGTCCTGATATCTCGCTGGAATATTCCCATTTCCACCGGCATTAACCAATGAGATATCATATTGCTCATTCCACACTTTTAAATTCTTTAACCGATTTAGATATTCATATTCCTCATTGCCTTCGCAGATAATACAAATTTTGTGATTGTCAAAAAACTTAGGGAGCTTATTTGGCATTAGCATCATCCCCCTTTACACCACCTTTAATACTGAGCAAAGAATTAATCAATTCTGGATCAGGTAAAGCTCCAAGCGCACCTTTCCGATATTTTTCCATAACATCTGTCGTATCTCGTACGCCCTGCTGTGCTGTAAAATCTGCAAGTGAATATACATACACACCTTCTTCATCCTTATGAACAAACCAAATCTGCTCCTTTCGGAACATTCTCTTGCAATCCATAAGATTTATATCATGTACTGTAAATATCATCTGTGCACTTGTATTTAATTCATTATTAAACA
>ERZ779865.574-NODE-574-length-31878-cov-19.801873_pt1 | contig 31878 bp, 30 predicted proteins | sample MGYA00433088_ERZ779865 | MGnify/ENA primary metagenome ERZ779865 (study PRJEB29588, sample SAMEA2151703) | human gut metagenome | biome: human gut; feature: human-associated habitat; material: faeces | place: Denmark | collected 2008/2010 ... | reverse complement strand
GGATTGTTCTCATACCATTCAGATGGTACAATCACAAAGTAAGCATTAGCAACCAGGTCTTTTAATTCCTTACCTCGCTTGTAGCCAAGGAACTCAACATTCTTCATCCCATAAGAACGAACAAACTCTTTGAGCCCGTCTTCTTTCGGTCCTGTACCGACCACCTTCAGAGTACACTCTGGTAAATCCTTGAAAGCTTCCAGCAACGTTCTTACACCTTTCTCATATGATAATCTTCCAAAATAAAGGAAGTACTTCTCTTTAGGCATCGCTTTAGGTGATTCTGCTATAGAAGTAGAGAAATTATAGAGCGTAATGTTCGGTATATTCTTTACAGCCGGCATATACTTCTCCTGTATATCCCTCGCAAAGTTACTCACATACAGGAAACCGTCGATATACTTGGCAGGATTGAAGAAAGCATTGCGGAAATACTGCTCTGCTGCCATCACCGCACTCATCACCTTGCTGCCTTTACAACAGGTATGCGTAAAGCATTTATAGAAGTACTTACCCTTACAATCCTCACAAATCCTACCACTGCCATCCCTGAAAGTATAGGCAGGACATACGATACGATAGTCATGTACGGTGAATAAGATTGGAATATGATATTTCCTCAGAACCGGAAAGATGGAAGGAGTAATCTGTCCCCACATCAGATGAATATGGGCGATATCAGGACGTTCGTCCTTAATCAACTGTTCCATCTTCTTTGCAGCTTCAAAGTGATAGAAATAGTTAACCATATTCTTCACCTGTTTCAAAGGTCCCTTTCGGGTTTCTTTCGACTCAGGGAAATACTTGCTATAAGGTGAAGGATTATTCTCCTCCCACTTCAAGGTAAAGTAAACCACTTGGTGGCCATGCTCCTCCAACAGTTTGCCAGTATTGAAACAAACCGTTTCCGCACCACCTTTATTATAATTATATACGTCGATTAATAGTATTTTCATCTTCGCTAAAAGTATAAGTTAAGAGGAGTATAATTCATACTCGATAAATATTTCCTCCAGAGTTCATTTTTCTTAGACATAGTACAACTTTCTCTAACTTCTCCAGCAAGTAGAAACAACATTCAATTTCTTTAGTAGAGAATGTTGGAGCTTGAAGTTGGTCATGAGACAATTGATGGAGTGTTAGCTTTTGAAACAATTTCATGTCTTGCAAAACCGGGATAAGAGGCTCGAAAAACGCAGAACTATCGTAATCCAAAAACTGTTTGTTGATTTTTTCACGGATTAGTTCCTGTGGTGCAACCTCTACAATGCCCTTGATTGTGCGAAGCAAGTCGCTTTCAGAATAAACACTATCTCCATTTATCTGCAAGAAAATCTTTCCTGCTTCTGTATTTATGATTTTTTCCAAAATGGTACTAATCTCCATATAATCACCCATTTGCATCAAGCGAGCATATTCATGGAGCAAATACTCAAAAAGCTTACGAATTCTATTTCCAATAGGTTCACAATTATCATTTTCAGGATTAAAATCAGCTTTAATAGAAGCTACCGTTTCAGGACTTTCATCCTTTACCAAGACACGAGTATCACCAATCTCATACAACAATCGCTTTTGCCACTTATCTACACTATTATTGTAGTTAGGAATTGCATAGCTAAACAAATTGTAAAAGCTGACATTATGAGTAAGCAATAGAATTTGGCAATCTTGAAAATGAGTCATTATAAATTTTGCAACCAATCCCCTATTTGCCATATCTAGGCTATTGATTACATCGTCCATAACTAAAAGTTTGTGATGTTCAGCTGGAATTTGAGAAAAATTAATTAATTGAAAAAATATTGCCAAAAATATAATATCAAGCTTTGCCTCGTTATAAGTTTCATCTAAATGGTCGCATTCATCGATTCCATTCACCTCATCCACAACCTTAAAGCAATGCCCATCACCCTGTTGAATTTCCAAATGCACCTCCTCAAAGAAGTCATCATGCAAACTGTCATTTACATATTGCAAGAACTCGTCAGACCAAAACTCATTTTTGTGTTCCAGCACTACAGACGGGAAATACAAGGTCGAGAAGATTTCATCTAGAGATATTTTATCATGTTTCTTCAAATCTTCACAAGAAATAAAGAAAGCATCAGTTTCTGCGACATTATAATTTTCATAATCTTCTCCATCGACTTGGATTTCAAATGGAGTTTGTGGATTTCTCCTATTGAAATATTTACGTTTCTGTGCTTGCTGACCTCCATTTGGAGCTGCAGGTCCTGCTATTCCAAGCACATTTGGAAGCATTTTATCCCGATATAAAACGAACTTAATTGCCTCAAACAAGGAGCTTTTACCAGCTCCATTCTCTCCACACAGCAAAAGGTTGCTATTATCTGGCAAATCAAGTTCCACTTGAGAATCAAAGCATTTAAAATGACTAACTTTCAAGTTGTTCATATACAATTATTGTTTATCTGCCAAGAAATCATACAAGATGGGTAACAATTTTTGTGTTCGTTCCTTCACCATGGACAACAAATCATCACCACACTTTATATTTTTATATTTAAAATCGAAAAAGAGGCGATTATAATCATTTTCTACAGTATCACTAACGTTATCAATAATGAAGAAATTACCCAATTGGAATATCAAATTTCTGATAGTCTCATCTACATTTGTTGTCTTACTTGGTCGTAAAATTTTCACAACACTTGGTATGCCTATCACAGGCTGTTTTACTACTATATAATAAGTAAGCAAAAAAAGACCTTTTTTTAAATGATACCTTGTATTCAAACTTTCTAAATTTGGCATAAAGTAATCAACACTTTTCTTTTTCTTGACAGCTTCAGAAAATATATCCGCAATAATATTATAGATTGTAAACTTTACTGTGGTACTTGGACCATAAGAATAACATACTCTTGTAAGCAACTTCAAGAAATCAACATATTCTTCATCTTTTCCATATTTATACAGATACGATACAATTGCAAACATCGGGAAATTATTGGAATACATTTTCAATATTTTAAGCCACATTCCTAAATCAGATTTTTTTTCGGCATCCTCATTTATAATTTGCAGAACATCCAACACATGCGCCAATTCATCCGTCACTCGTTCATAGTCAGAAACGATGATTGGAGCATTAGGACCTTTTGTAAAAAAATCCCTCAAACTCGTTTCAAACGTTGTTATTCCTTTTATACCCCGAAGTATATGGGAATAGTATTTAAATAAGTCCTCTATGGTTATATCCAAACTTTCGCATTCGTCTTTTATACGAATCCATCTATTCAAGAAATCTGTCTTTTTTCCAACACTAACAGCTTTATTATACAATTTTGCCTTGAAAATATCAGCATCTTCCAAGTTTTGACCTCGATTATTAATCGTTTCAAAAATCATTAAAGCTCGTTCATTAGCTTCATCCTCTGTTTTTCCCCTTAATTCAATAGGCAACAGATACACTTTGTAGATAAAGAATTTTATAAACTTACGTTTTTCTTCTTCCGCAACATAGGTAAAAGAGTCTTTCAACCAAGAGTAAATATCCAAAAAATTACGCAACACTTGCGATTCTATCTTCTTCTGATTCTGCGACAAGAGTTCCTCCACCTGTACTGCATCCATTTTCCAAATACTTTCCATTTGTTCTGGATCCGAAGAATCGATAACATTAGATTTCACCTTAGACACAGCATGTTCGTCTTCATCCCAAGTTTGTAAACTAACCCCTTCTTTCAGCTTTCCCATAGCAGGAACTAACAACGTTAAGGACTTCATCCAAAGCCAAAGGGTTATCATACGTTGTTGACCGTCAACAACCTGTGGTTTATTTTGATGGTCATCACTTCTTGCCATAACAATATTGCCCACAAAGAAATCTTCTTGAGCATAATAATAGGTCATAATATCAGTATATAATTGATAACAAGTATCATACGTCCAACAATATGGACGCTGAAACTCAGGGATTATATACTGATCCTCGTTATAGAACAAAGAACTGATGTTCTTTTGTTCTGCTGTTAATGATAAAGCCATGAGCAACTATTTACATTAATTATTATTTTTCAAAAACTTGATTTAGTTTCCCAACTATCATCATACCATAGAATGTTGGCTTGCCATCAATTTCCTTAGCAAAACTCTGCTTCCAGGTCAACTTATAAAGCACGGTATCCTTACAGATCTTCTTCCACAACTCTTCATTGTATGGCTGTCCCAGAACCTTATACAACTCATCACAATATTTATTATTAGGCTTAATCTGCTCAAAAGCTTCTGCCACCTTTTTCACATGTTTCTGCGATAATACAATAGCATAATCAGTTAACAGATAGTCAACCAATCTATCGTAATGTTTCCAATAATTATAGAGGAAATCTCTAACTACTGCATAGACATAGCGATGGTTATAATCGCAACCTAACGAATAGTTTGCAAAATATCCACTAGCAATAGAACAATGCAAGTAATCAGGGCGCTTGATAGACCATAGAGGCATTTTCATATAATCCTCAAAGCTAGAGCCCGTACAGAAGAATGTTGAATCTATCCAAATTCCACCATAACGAGCCAAAAGATTCAAACGCAACAAATCCGAATAGATAGTTCTTGAGATAATACCTTTCTTACGCTTCTCCTCCAACCAATCTGGGAATTGCACATAGTCCTTATAATTGTTATCAGTAATGACAATCACCTCATACTCTCCAGCATTGCGCTTGATGGTATCTACGCAAGTTTTTACGATTTCCGGTGCATTATCAATCCCCTGCCACCAACAAATCCAAATTTTGTTGCGAAGTTTTTCATCACAATCAGGTATCGACTCCTGCACCTGGTAATTCTTCCAATAATCCTTGAACTTATCCTCCAGGAAATCAATCATGATTTGATGTTTTCTCATCAATCGGTTCTTCACACTCTCAGGTTCCTTGAACCCATTGCGATTCATGATCTGTATATCAATCTTCGCCCAAAAAGTAATAACTGCCGCTTTGACAGAAATCACCTTAGCAACATCACAAGATGCCTTGACCTCCTCAAGGCATCTGTGAAAAATTCGCTTAAAACTATTATGCTTGTTTGCCATAAATAATCAAATTACTTACAATTTTTTATATACCTTATCTCCATTCTCTTGAATCAACAACATAGGAGAAGGAATTACAACACTATTAGATGAGACATCCTTTATTACCACAGCATTTAATCCAACAGTTGAGTTATTACCAACAGTTATCTTACCACAGACTTTAGCTCCAGCAGATACTCGAACATTATTGCCAATAATCGGGCAACCATACCCATATTTTCTACTACCATTCCATCCGATAGTAACCTGTTGGTTTATCCAACAATTCTCACCAACCTTTTCAGCAGCAATAACAGTTGAAAAGCCATGTTGTATATATGTTCCCGCTCCAAAGTTTTCAGACCTTGTCCAAATGTAAAGTGTTGACAAAGGAGGCAGATAGCTTAAAAACAACTTCTTCTTTCCCATACGGAGATAGAACACATTTCTGTATTCTTTCATAAAAAGAAGAAGCCACATTAAATTTAATACTATTTTTTTGCCCCCCCATAAAGGATTTGACTGCTTTGAGCATTGCACCCAACGTACAACATCCTTATCTATCATCTTCTTGTTTTTTGCGAATAGATAGCATATTACATGAGGAACTGTCAACCATCCAAATAATAAAAAGGCTATTTTTTTCATATTGATGATTACTATTTATATATGAAACTATAAAGTTGACTTGAGATAATCTTCATAATCTTTTTTCTTCTGGCATATCTTCTCTTGAATAGCATCTATATCAAAGACTTCTTTTAAAGAAGCGATTTTCTTCTCTACATCAAAGTCTAAATTACCACTTTCGTCACAACATCCACAGAAACCTTGCGGGAAAAGGCCAAAGTCCTTTAACAATGACACGTGCTTTGAGTCTCCCTTTGCTGTACTCAACTCTTTACTGTCTTTAATATAAATAAGAGCAGGGACATTGTTCTTCAAACAGAAGACACAATCATGAAAACGATGCGTAATGACAAAATCAAAATGCTTATATATACCAAACTGTTCGAGAGGTGACATATCATTCAACATTACATCAGCCCAAGAATTAAATCGCGGTGCAAATACAGTATAGCCCAACTTATGCAATTTCTTAACCATTTTTCTCGGCCATTTTTCCGAAAAAGTAGCATGAATTAAGACTGACTTTGGCGGGATTACTAGATTTCTTCTTCTTATATACGCATCTGTAAGATCATAATCCGGATTTAAAGTAAAGACTGGATCAGATATGTATCTAACATCCTTATCAGAAACATAATGCATAAACAAATCCTTTGTAGCTCTATCCCTAACAGCAATACCATTAAATTGAGAAATAGCCTTTCCCAAATCATCTTTCTGCTTCATAGAAAGACTTTCATACTCCACATTCTTAGAAGATGCAGCTATAAGATACTTCTTTGCATTAACATCTTTCAGCCAATAAACAGTGAGTCCATCATAACCTTCAGGCACCTTATCCAACTCCAAGAGAGTATCTGCACCCACATATATCTTATCGTAGTTACACGAAGACACAAATTTCAATGCCTCTTCTACATCTTTAATTAGATATTCCTTATCAACGCCCAAACTATCTTTTTTGAATAGTTTATACTTTTTCTCCATCTTATGATAAAACGGATATGTCAAAAATGGCACATACCTCATATACTTACTAAGAGCAATAAAAGTATGTATTGGAACTATTTCTACTTCATCATTAGGATAAAATTTCTTTAGTTCCATATAAGTGGCATAAGCCTGGAGGTTTGTTCCACAGTTATTCAAATCTCCATAATATGTTAAAAGTCCTATTTTCATTGCTTTAATATTTTATTGTTTAAATATTCTTTATATATATCAGAATCAGCCAACGCTAGTTTTAGTACCACCTTCCAATAGTTACTTCCATATTCCACAGCGTCCTTCAAAGCTGTATTTCTCATTTTTTTCAAACACAAATCTAAATCTTTCTTTTCATCTAGATTTTCTAGAAGACTATTTTCTATTTCAGAATAATCACAGACAGCTGCAGTTTTAAAGCGCCCCAGTAATCCCAATTGCTTAAAATGTCTTTCTATCAGTTCGAACATTTCCTTGTCTATGCTATTTTTATTATCCAGGCGATAGGCGAAGTTTGGATACCCCATAGCATCAATGCTTATATCCACAAACAAATACTGCTCATTTGGCAATACATCATAATAAAAATTTATAACATAGGGTTTTCCATCATCCGTTTTGACCTTATCTCCTTTTTTCTCGTTACATGTCGAACAGCAAGGAAGCAAGTTCAATGCATTTACTGCAAACTCCGGATACATCTCTTTCGGTAGAAAATGTTCTGTAGTGCCTGCGGGACTTATAGTGCAATAAGGACACTTACACAAGTAAGTTCGCTTATTATTTTGATCTATCCATCTCCGTACATCCTTCACGATTTTCTTTTGACTACCGTACAACCCCAGCAATAGTTTTCTGTTGCAATCTGTAAACTTAGTAGAAGGCAATAAAGTATGGACTTTTTTCAAGGTAAAAGCATCTTTGTAAATTTCATACTCAGCTTCCACGTCGTCTTCAATCCGTGTAAGACTTTCCTTGCCAACTTTATCTTTCTTTGCTTTTACTGCATTCTTATACAATTCAAATGCATCTCCATCATAATGATTAAAGTTTATCATTAGCCTTCATCTCCAATTGACGTCTTATATACATATAAAGGTTCATACTCATTGGCAGCCCTTCTGTTTTAAGAATCTGCTCTATCTGATTCAAATTCATACCATTTTTTATCATCTCATGTATTACATAGCCATAATGCTTGTTTATACTAGATCTTCCAAAAACATCTTCAGTAATTGTAGTCAGATTCTCGCCTAAAGTTTCGGTATTCATACCTCTTACATATGGTTCTCTCGTGTCAGCGTTTTGCTCCACTACAAGCACATTGCGTGCAAGCAGTTCCTGTAAGATTACAGCTGAATGAGTGGCAACTATACAAGCCGATTTGAATTCATTACATATATTGAATATTATACGAGTTAATTTCGTTATGGCATTAGCATGAAGATGCACTTCTGGCTCATCGAAAAGGATAAGTGAATTCTCTCGTATGTGAGCATATATCTCAGTGATGATACTGGTTATCATAGCCTGACCACTACTCATTTTATTAATGAGTTTAAGAAACTTCTCCTTGTCTATCTTATTATGTGTTTGGAAAATTTCTACCAACAGGCTTTTATCAACCACATCTATCAGTGTGAAAAAATAGCCCGCTACCCTTTCCTTATAAACGATTTCATCAAGAGAATTCTTCAAACGTTCTTTTTTATCCTTCTCGGAAAGCAATTCATTATCTCGATTTCTCAATCCACAATAAACAAAATTGAATGATGATTTCTTTGTTAATTGGAACAGATTATCGAATATACTATAAGATATAGCTATTACCTTCGAAAAATCCGGTCTGTGTCCATTCTCAAACATACTATCATCACTATTATGTAATGCTTCAGCTAGAGAAAAAAGGATTGAAGACTTACCTGCCCCATTCTCACCAATCAAAGCTTTTACCCTATCAAGATTTCTTGCGTCGTCTAAGTTTCCAAAACTGAGTTCTACAGGTATATTACCATCATAACAAGGTATTTTTGCCTGTAGCGTAAAACTATATCGATTCTTTAAATCTATTCCTTCTAGAATACAGTGAGCGTTTCTAAAAGCACGCTGTGCATTGTCACTCCTTAACAAGGACTTCTGAAAAGAAATTGTATGCTGATAACTATCGGCAAAGACAGAAAAATAAGCAGCATCGCACAATGCAAACATGATACTCCTGTAACTTTCAGGGAACATACCCTTAATCTTGGCATAATATTCCTCATTTTGTCCTAAAGAACAAAAGTTATTAGACAACTCTGTAAATTCTGTAGGTATTACATTTTTAGTAGCTAGATGCTCGGTAGTCATGATTTTAACAGTACCTATGCATTGATACTGTTTATCTTCAGCCCAATAAGTAAGATTAAAAGTTGTTCTACGTCCATAATCATCCCAATTATCACTAGAAAGTGTAAAACAAGGATACTGTACCGTTTTTTTATCTACGAAAAAACGAATTTGATTTCGTGGTATATCCAACGGGCGAACTTCGGTTGCTGTCTGTTTACCAATTTCATATACTGGCAATCCATTGTCTTCACCTACCAAAATATAGTTCAGATGTTCTCCTTCCAACATTAAGTTAATGGCTTCTACATAACGTTGGATTTCATCCTTTGAAACTCTGACCTTGGTAGAGACCACCTCATTCAGAAACTTGAAAAAAATATCATCTGAAGCTTTTAGCAGACCGAACCTAGTTAGAAACACATATTCTTCATCCCAATCAGAATTGTTTCGTAGATGCTGAACGGCATCACCATAAGCATCCTTATACCTTGGATCTTCAGAGGAAAGCAGGTGAAGATTCCAAATGCGATTAAGCATCTCCACCTGGTCTGATTTTCCCCATATATCACCTAAGGCAAGGATGCCTTTGAAAATATCAAGTTTCTTTTCAAGAGTCATTTGTTATTTTATTACTGTATATTCCATAAAATCTTTGCGTTTTGAGACAGCCACTTTATATTCATCCTTATAAGTTCCAACACCTATCAAAACGCATGGCATTTCATACTCTGGAATATCCATTTCCTTTTTGATCAGAGCAATTTTACCTTGCTTCTGTCCCATCGTAAGAGGAATAGCAGCTAATCCCTCATAATGCAAAGCATATAAAAGATTCATTGCATAGATACCACCATCAACATACACCTGATGTAATTCATTGATATTATAACCACGCTGATCACCACAAATAAGAATCGCAATTTGCATGTCTTCATAAAAGCCATTACAACCACCTTGCATCTCAAAAATCTTATTCTTCAACAATTCATCCTTATATACATAAATCTTGTAGCTTTGTCGGTTACATGCTGAAGGGGTTCGTTCACACATTTTAAGTGCTGAGAGAATCTTATTGAAATCAACTTTCTCCTTTCCAAAATCACGAACAGAGAATCGAGATTGCGAGAAAACCTCAAAAGAGGATTTTCTTTCATCAGCAAGTTTGCTTAAATTCTTCACATAGATGCCGGCATCTGCATTCGAATCTATCTGTATGCTGTTTTTCATGCAGAAATCATCAAGTAATGATATTATATCATTCATATCTGCTCCAACATGCTGATTGAACAATATATATTTTTCAATAACCGTACATACATCACATGCAAACTCTAGATGACCATCAATATTAAGATAATGCTGCAAATCTTTCAACAGATTCCGCACTTTCTGTTTACCGAAGCCAACCTTTACGCTTCCAATTGACATGCCTTTTTCCAGAGCATGAGCACGAATAGCCAAGTCTGTCTCCATTTTTCTCGGATTTTTATTGCGTGCTCCATTACCAATATATTTAGTATCAATAAGGAGTTCCTGCCAGCGTTCATGGCATAAGCGTAGGAACAATATCCACTTCGCATTCTTTAAATATTCTTTAATCATAAGATAAAATTGAAATATTCAATATACTTTTTAGAAACAGCTTCCAAGCTATTGTTTTCAGCCACATAAGTCTTTAGATTATCTTTTATCTTCTGATAACCTGAAGTGGACATCAATGCAGCTTTAGTGATGGCAGCTTTCAATGATTCTTTATCGTTTACATGGAATAAAAAACCATTCTCACCATCCTCAACACGCTCAGCAAAACCGTCAATATCACTGGCTATTACAGGAAGGTTGTAATTGTAAGCTATCATGTGGGGACCACTTTGTGCCACATCTTGATAAGGAAGCAAAAAGAATTGATGCTTGGTAAACAACTCCGGAATTTCCTCATCAGGTATGCGCTTGAAATAGGTAGAGATGCTCTTGCAATCACCTATCTGCTGCAAAAAAGACTCCTTGTTCATTCTGCAATTGCCACAAATATTGAGATGCACTTTATTCTGTATATTCTCAGGCAACTCCTTCACAGCATCAATTAGCAAATCGAGGCGCTTATTAGCCACCACATTACCAAAAAACAGAAGGTTTACTTTCTTTTCATCTACCTTATAATTATCGGTCTGAACCTTTCCGAAATCCTTCACAACCATCGGTGCATAGAAGAAAGACTTCTTTGGATAATGCTCCTTAAACCATCGTGCCGTATGTTTGGAGAACATTTGAAAGTAATCATTCATAAAGAATTCCATCTTAACAGCAACCCTTAACATAAATGGCCAAACAGGATATGGATTAACATTATGAGCAGCATGAACAACACGTTGATTATGTCTTTTAGATAAAAATAATGTTGGATAATAAAATGGGAAACCGTGAAAAGAAGAATAAATAAGATCGAAATCTTTTATATGATACTTTCGAAAAAGTTTATAATAAAACCATATATTTCTCAGATTCTTGAGTCGATAGAGTTGTTTAATATAAACATATTCTTCAGATGATGGAATTGAATTAGGACCTATAACAAGCCAGGTTATCTGATATCCACTATTATCTTTTAGATACGGAACAATTTCCTTGTCCGTATCAAATGACCATGATTCAGTAAGCCAGAGTATTTTCTTCATCTCAATAGTTCTTTGATAATAGTTAACAACCCATTTTCCTTATTCTCCTCCACCTTGATGCTCTTCTTTACCCCAGCATTCTCGCCGGCTTCCACATCACGATGGCTATCACCAATCATGTATGATTCTGACAAATCTATATTGAAGTCTTTGGCTGCCTGTAACAACAACCCAGGCTTCGGTTTGCGACAATCGCAATCTATTTTGTATTCTGGGCGTTCTCCTTCGAAGCCCTTGTCTGGATGATGAGGACAGATATAAATACCATCAACATAAGCACCCTCTTTACCCAAGAGGGTTGCCATTTTCTTGTGTATCTCCTTGAGTTCATCCCATGTGACCTCTCCTCTTGCTATCACAGGCTGGTTTGTGACAACAATCGCCAAATATCCACTTTGGTTAATAAGTTTAATTGCCTCAGCTACTCCTTCTATCAATTCAAAGTCATCTATATTGCGAAGGAATCCCACATATTTATTGATAGTTCCATCACGATCAAGAAATATGGCTTTCTGCTTGTTGGTAAGATTCTTAGCCTGAACAACACCATTTTTATAGTCAGCCTCCACTTGATGAAAACGTTCTGGAGTACCCATATCCTTTACATATTCAGGACTGTCATAACAGAACATCATGTTTGAGCCACACAAAGGTTTGAGTATCTGTCGGTCCAAGTCAACCTTTCCTTGTGGGAATCCAGACTCATTGTTGATTTCAAGTGATTTCAAACTAATATCCAAAGCCTTAGGATCTATCACATGAAGACCAGCATTCACACGATTGTCATACCACTGTGGACGTTCATCTTCCTTGGCAAGCCATTTCTCTACATGACCGTTTTCATCAGCAATGATCAATCCACTATCGTATGGATGCGAGTTGGGATGGGTAAACAGAGTAACAAGACCTCCATGATTCTTATGGAACGCAACCATACGATTGAAATCAACATCGAATGCTGCATCTGCATTCAAAAGAAGGAAAGGCTCTTCACCTATTTTTTTCCTCAATCTAAACAAAGCACCTGCATTGCCAAGAGGAGACTCTTCTACAAAATAATCTATCTTTGCCCCAAACTGACTGCCGTCTCCAAAATAAGAAATAATCTTGTCGGCTAGATAACCTACAGTCAAAATGATGTCTTTAAAACCTTGCGCACAGAGAGATCTTATTTCTCTTTCAAGGATAGGCATACCTGCCACTGGAATCAGTGGCTTTGGTATATCAGGAAAAAGCTCTGCGATACGGGTTCCTCTACCACCCGCCATAAGTATTGTTTTCATACAAGTTTTATTTTGAACACGAATCTCTCGAATAACACGAATAGATATAAATCCGTGTGTTTCGTGTAATCCGTGTGAGTTTATCAATTACCAAAAAATTTTTCTTCCAACATCAAGCACAAGCAATGATATACTGGAAGATGAAGCTCCTGAATCTTGTAAGTCTCTGTCTCTGGGACATGGATACAAACATCTGCGAATGTTTCCAGCTTGTTTTCGTTCTGACCAGTCAAGCCAATTACCTTTAATCCCTTAGACTTTGCTGCTACTGCTGCATAAAGAACATTCTTACTATTACCAGAAGTTGAGATACCCAAGAAGACATCCCCAGCTCTACCCAAACCATTCACCTGCTGAGCGAAGATCAAAACAGGAACAGCATCATTCATAAATGCTGTAGTCAAAGAAGGTTCTCCAACCAAAGAGATAGCAGGAAGCGAACCTTGCAGATGATCAGCCAGTACTGTACCCATCTCAGCATCAATCTGCATCAATCGGTCAATCTGAGCTGCATAAATCTTACGCTTCAACTTAAACTCCTTCATCAACTCACCAACAATGTGTTCAGAGTCTGATGCAGAACCTCCATTACCAGCTACCAGTAACTTGCGACCAGCCGAATAAGCTTCCTCCAGGATTTGGTAAGCTTTCAATATATCATCTTTACAACTATCCAGCTGAGGATATCGTTGTACCAAAGTATCTATATGTTTCTCCATACTTTTATTTATACTGTACCTTATTCAATGAAGTCACATTATCTGTTGGATAGATCTTCCATCCATGAGCACCACCATCAGAGAACTGGAATGGCATCACAAAACCATTGAGTTTCTTCAACGCCTCTTCCACTTCCTTCTTACGGGTAGGTTCAACTACAAACATGATGAAACCACCACCACCAGCGCCGGATACTTTACCAGCCTTAGCACCAGCAGCCATTGCAACATCCATTGCTTCCTGAATCACAGGATTAGTGATATTATTAGCCATCTTCTTCTTGTTTTCCCAACCTTCACGAAGAATATCAGCAAATCCATCTATATCACCCTTCAAGATAGCTAATTTCATATCCTTGGCACTCTGTTTAATCTTGTGCATAGCTTCCACTGCATCGTTATCACCATGAGAAGTATTCTTCTTTTGCTCCTCAATGATTGCTGCACTACTACGGCTCTTACCTGTAAAGTAAAGAAGCATACTTGCCTCCAACTCATCGATAATCCATCGCTTAATCTTCAAAGGATTTACGATGACAATATCATTCTGCAAGAACTCCATATAGTTGAAGCCACCGAAAGCTGCAGCATACTGATCCTGCTTACCACCAGAAAGTCCCAAGTCCTTGCGTTCAATCTCATAAGCAAGACGGGAAATCTCATAATCACCCAATGGTAAGCCAAGCCACTCTACAAATGCCTTTAAGATACATACCACCATAGTAGATGATGTACCCAAACCGGAACCTGCAGGAGCGTCATTATATGTAGTAATCTTAAAAGATTTAGCACCTATGCCAAAATCCTTTACCACTCGATTATATACACCCTTAATGAGACTTGCCTCACCATCAATCTCCAAACTTTCTGCCATCGGATAACTCTTGTTGCAATGCGCATCAAACGCATTGATAGTTATCTGATTGTCATCAGTCTCTTCGATTGTACAATATGCATACAAATTAATTGTAGCATTTAATATCAAACCTCCGTATATATCGCTATATGGCGACACATCGGAACCACCTCCAGCTAAACCTAAGCGGAGTGGTGCTTTACTACGAATAATCATACTACTTACTTTATTTTACTTCATCCACTGCTTTACGCAATGCCTCAATAAATCCTCTACCATAAGTCAAATCAGGTTCCATCATATTTCCTTCACCCCATTCATTCCAAGACTTCAAGAAAATCAACTGTTCCTGCTCAGGCTTATTCTTTATAGCCTCTAAGGCATGCTTGGCATTCTCATAAAAATACTCAGGTTTCACATTAACAAAGAAAGTACCATTCCATCCACTTCTAGGCGTATGATCCCATTGAGGAATAATGCAAGGAATAACGTCTCTAGACTTGTCCTCCTCTGTTACCAAGAATGGAAGATACTTCTTATAATCTGTCATAAATGGAGGACGATGTGTAATAAAGCCTTTCACATTCAGCCACACACGTTGGATACCACGACCAGCACGACCCATTTTTTTAAGTGCATTACTCGTAATTCCACCTAATCGCTGATAACTAACAGCATTATACCCCATAGCGAGCAATGATTCTTTCGTAATGCTTGGATGAGTAATATTTGCCACCAAATACAGATCAGGGAATCCTGCTTCCTTTGTCCATTTACGGAAATTATCCAAATACTCTTGTGGAACATCCTTAGGAGCAAAGATGTAAAGAAGAGGAGCTCCATTCACCTTGATATATCTTTTATCCTTAAACGCCTTTAACAAGAAAGCAAAATGCATCATCTCATCTTCCATGCCTGGATAAGTTTGTTCCATCAGCAACTTATTGGTAGAAGTACCATCACTATTCCAGTTCTTTGCATACCAGCTGTGGTTAGCCCAACCTAAACAGAATGGAAAATCAGGTTTACCAGATTCCAAGACTTCATCAAAAATATCTGCAATCAATCGCTTACCATTACCGAACCAATAATGCCAATAACAGAAGCCTTCCACACCAGCTTCTCTTGCCATCTGCGCCTGCTGTTCACGAACGATAGGCAAACGAAGGTCATAATACCCCAACTCTGTAGGAACACGAGGTTGGTTATGCCCTTTAAACAAAGGCTTAGCCTTACCTACATTTGTCCACTCTGTAAATCCCTTACCCCACCATTCATCATTTTCCTTAAATGGATGAAACTGAGGAAGATAAAATGCTAATATTCTTGGTTTCATTTTTTATTTTTATTTAATTTCTATACCTAATTTTTCTATTTTTATCGCTTAAAGATGGTATTGAGAAGAATAGTCTTTCCTTTGCTCTGCTTGCTGCCACATAATATACTCTATGCGATTCTTTATTCAACAAATCGGGTTGCAAGAAGAAATCAAGTACCTTTTCATCACCAAGACAAACCTTGACATTATCGAATTCGTCACCCTTTGCCTTGTGAATAGTCCTTTGAATAATACTAAAGTATTTACAACTCACGTTCTCTAATCTTACGAATTATCTTACGAATAAGAGGATTGTATTTCAATAACTGAATATAAAGAACATCATTCAGTTGAAATTTTCTTTTTATATATTCAAAATGAACCAATCTTAACTTTTTCTGATATTCAGAGAAATACAAAGGATACCAAACAGGATTTAGCAATAAAGAATCAACGAAACCATATAAAGTTCTAACATATGATAAGTACAGGACATCATATAATCGAGAATTTGTATTCTTGCTGTCCTCCATCATCAATTCATAATTACCCAATATATCTATCGCCAAAGGAATCTTTGCCGTAGTACAAATACTGTCTTCTCTATATCTATAATAATATACATAATGTGGTATTTCTACCATGCATACATTTAGAATAGCTATATTTTTTCCTAAATCATACATAAACAGAGTATCCTCATTATTACGCCCTTCTCGGAATCGAGTGTTACCAATAACATCTCGTCTATATAACTTATTCCAAACAGTATAACTAGTTTTTTGACTCATTGTTTCCAAAAGAAATTCTGAAGCAGGAATTACTATCTCTTTAGAACATAACCATTGAGCTTTAAAATTACTGATAGAACCATCTTGGTATCTATAAATCAAACCTGAAGTTATTCCAATACTTTTATCATCTTTAATTCTATTGTAGAGATTCTCCAAAGCATCTTTACAAATAAAATCATCACTATCTACAAAACTTATATATTCTCCCTTAGCAACATCAAGACCAGCATTACGAGCCGAAGAGAGCCCACCATTTTTTTTGTGAACAACTCTAATTCTTGAATCTCGTTTTGCCCATTCATCACACATTTGTGGACATCTATCGGGAGAACCATCATCAACCAATATCACTTCTATATCAGAATATGTTTGGTTGATGATAGATTCAATACATTCTTTAAGATAATCCTGTACCTTATATATTGGTACAATTACTGATATCAAAGAGTGTTTTCTCATTTTTTATCTAAATTAAAAATTGATTCAACTTTAGCGATACATACCTTTTCAAAGCTACCGAAAAGCCATCTGCGTACTTCTTCTATTAATACAGAAGCAACTACAACGAATACCACAATAGCTAATATAAAGACAAAATCTATCGCCCTACCGTCATAAAAAATATTTTCGTGGAGTATTCTCCTACCTATTTCTGATTCATGTATTAAATATATAGCAAGCACATTTCTCGTCAAGAAATTACCTTTTCCATTTTTTTGATGAGACAAGCAAATCTGCAATAAAGAAATATCTGTAATCAATACTAATACATTAAAATTACCACTAACAAATTTTATTTTTCCATCCAAGCCGATTGCATGAAATATCATAGGCTCTACAATGAGTAAAGATAGTCCTATTATAAAAATAGGATATTTATATTTCAACACAAAGTTTATTGGATATAATTTTATAAACCTTCCAACTAAATATGTATTAAAAAACAACAATAGTGGCATTGAGGCATCCTTAGCATGAAACCATTCAGCACCATACATAATGAATGAGATAACCCAAATAATAAATAACAGTTGGCGTTTATTCAAAATATCCAACCCCGCATTGAGGAATGGGGATAGTAACATCAATACCAAATAATCAGTAACGAACCACCAACAACCATCAAACAACATTAAAGGTGCATCTACAGTTTTTTTTATAAAGCTACCTCCAAAAAATATAGAAATTACCAATACTGAGGCTAGTGCATAGGTTGTAGTTTGAATCCATAAGGATAATATTCTACTTATCTTCAACTTGACTCCATAATATCCAGAAATCAAAATAAAACCTGTAACTCCTATAGATGTAAGATTTGTTAATCCCAATTGTATGTAGGCTTCTGTAGATTGATTAGATGGCATAAGATATACCCCCCATAATCCTTCCACAATATATGAAGTAACACTATCAAAAATATGAATATCACACGTAGATATTCCACCGTCATATTTCTCATTTCTATCACTTTCTGCTTGTATTAAGACTATTACTTATCCCATATAAAACCACATCCCGCATATGGTAATGATCCTATTGAACGGATTAAACCATAAAAAATATAGTTTATTGCAAAAACTACATAAATAACAACCTGCAAGTTCTTTATTTGAGGAAGTTTTATTTTTGCAAACATAACACCAACCAATATTGGTGTCAACAAATTTGTCCAATTAGAAAATCTTGTAAAGAGTTCAATATCACCAGCCATAGTCTGAATTATCAATGCTACATAAGCAAAATAATAGACTATTTGCAATTTTCCATCATCCCTGCTGGCATAGAAGCCAAACAACACTGTAAACAAATTAACCAAAAAATTGACGGAAACATATAACATAGACAATTGAGTTGCTCCTCTTCCTAAGACATTGGTAATAGATCCCTCACTAGTAAACCAACGATCTGAATTATCCAAATATCCTTGACCCTTAATATCATCTCCTAAATTTAACTTAGAAAGATAATCTGCAAATCCTTGGAACCAATCAGGATTCCAAAAATAATAAGCAAAAAGGAACAAAGCCACTAATATCCAAGGCTGCTTCAATGGAACTTTGACATAAGTGAAGACTAAGAACAAAGCCACTCCATATAAACCTGCAGAATGAATCAAAGGAACCACAGTCAACATAGCAAACATTAGTTTCTTTTTCTCATTAAGATATGCCACATAAGCAAATATCAAAAATGATGTTGCCAATGTTTGACGAATAATATTTTCCGTCTGCGAATTTGTCATTAAGAAAAATAATGGTAATCCCCATAATGCAGCTTTAGGATACCTCTTGAAAATCAGCAATACCCCAAATATCAACAACGCACTATAAATAATAAAGGCGATCGAAGGATGCAAACCTGTCATATGAAACAGATTACCCCACCACTCATATAGAGGTTCTGGATCAGGAGTACAAACTCCGGCTTTAAAATTTGTATCCAAATCCATATAATAGTGGTAGTAGTCAGCTCCTCTTAGCCAACGTAAACCTTCTATTAATGAATAAGAAATTCCTGCAATCCAAGCATATTTTCTAAAATGTGTCTGCTTTTCATCATCATTCGAGATACCCCAACCACAATAGGTTAAGATTAGAACCAGCAACACATAAAAACTCCAATATACAAACGGATTACCTGTAGATGAAGACCATCCCATACTATTTTAATTTAAAAAACCAACGATTAATATTATCAATCTGTAATCTCTTGCTATTTTCAAGCGATGCCTTCTTCATACGCAGAACTAACTGCAAATTATTTTGCAAATTCTTTATTGATCGAACAAACTGTTCTACGTTGTTTTGGCAAAATAGAGCATTCGCATCATTACAATAATCCCGAATGCTGCCAACATCACTTACAATCATAGCCAATCCCATAGCCATAGATGTTGTTATTACATTGCTTCCTACCGTATCTTCCATCACATTAAGCGAAACATCGGCTATATCCATCTGATGGCGGAGTTCATCTTCTTCCAAAAATCCTTTTAACTCCACATTTGGGGTCTTAGGGAATAAATCATCCACATTTTTTCGTCCTCTGCAAATAATCCAGTGAACATCAGGACACTGTTTAACAACTTCCGCCAACATACCATAGTCACGCTGTAAAGCTCCCATCATAATAACTTTAAGAGGAGAATTTGATTTCATCGGCTGTTGCTTCTGATAATAACCAGAATCAACATAATGAAAACCTGTACTTATCTTTTCTTTAGAAACACCTGCTTTTTCAAAGTATGAAGAGAGAGAAAAACCAAGAGTTAACAGCTTATCAACAGGCTTTGCCCATTTTTGTATTAAATCGGGTTCTTTGGCTGTCATTTCATCGAAATACTTACCTGTAAGATGTGACAAAGCATATATCTTAACTTTAGGGTAATTTTCACGAATATAACATGCCAATTCATATTGAGATGCCCAAGGAAGCAGATACTCCAGAAGAAATACCTCGTCCCCAGCCTTCAAATTTGAAAACATTGGGCTACAAAGTTCTAAATACTCCAGGGGATACGTTTTCTTTAAATAGTGTTCTTTTGCATATTTTCCATAAAGTCGCCAACATATTTTTTCCATAAATGTTCGTGGAGACTTCCAAGTTCTAGGACATTCCTTAACAAACATCTTATATTCATCGGGATATTTGGCAACAAGTAAGTCACACATGTGCTTCATACCTGCGTGATTACCATGAGTACTCTGCCAATCTTGTACTATTAAATATTTCATTTTTAATCAATTTATTAAGCATTTGTATTCATCCTTAAGTTCAAAAGGAAAAACTTTCAATAATTCAATTTGATTTTTAATAAGCACTTTTTTATCTACCAAAGTGCAGTTCTTCATTTTTAGAAAATATTCTTGAACAGAATGTAAAGACTGAAGTATCTTTTCATCATTAACCTCAGGGTCATAAAACGGTATATCTACCCCAGAAAAATAATCATAATATTTAAAGTCAGAAGAATTAACATATCCATGCTTTACCCAAAGAGCAGGAATTCCATAAGCGTGAGCAAATATAAGTCCATGCAAAGATGAAGATAAGATAAATCTACTTTGTCGAATTTTATCAATCATTCCTTCCAAATCATCAGTTCTAACATCTAACACTTCATAGACATTTCCATATTTTTCTTTAAAATAAGCATAATCAACAAAATGAGGTATTATGGTTACTTCTTTTGATTGAATTTGAGGATTATTGTATATGAAAGGCAACAATAACGCAGGATCACCTAAAGCAACCCCTATTCGTTGTTTTTGTGGAATTTTTCCAAGTGATAATTTTCCACGTACCGCCAAAACTTTCGTTGGCTTATATCTACTATTATATTCTCGATATCCACTTCCCCATACTATCGTCTTATAATTTGCAAAATCCATTATTGATCCTATTGCAAATAATACAGAACTCCATGGATATACATAACCAGAATAGTCACTCAATATAAATTTTCTTCTATGTTTTACAGAACGGAGGAAATTAAGTAAATCTTTATGTATACAGGTTTGAGGGAAAGCCCATTTAATCTTATTTTTAGCCAAATGACTGACCAAATAATAAGAAGCAAAATCACCAAAATTTTTCTCTTCTTTCCACCAATATATTTTTTCAATTTTCATTTTTCCTATGTATAAAGTTATTTATTTTAATAACAATCTTATGTTTTTCGCTTATAGATAATCCAAAGAGATAAATACAAACTAATACAGAAATACAACTTATAAGACAGACTAGCATCATGGTTAAGAAATTATTTGATAGATAAAAGTGTAAAACTGTAGGTACAACAATAGAAGTGCAGACAACAGCAACTATTCGAAGGACTACCTTTTCAAAATACTCTTTTACAGATAAATAAATCATCCCACTAATCATGACAAGCCTAACAGATTGTGCCAATAATACGATAATTAAATGCACAACAAAAACAGCCTCTGGTTGATAACCCATTTTTAAGGCGAAATAAGCCAAAGGGACTATTAGTAAAAGTATCGTTCCAATTATTATCTGATACTTTTTAATATTACCATTTGCTTGTGCAGCTATAGTCAATGGATTAGCAGTAGAATCAACCAATAATACCATAAATATAAGCCTCACGAACCATATTGCATGATCAGGATAGTTACCTAACCAATAATATAGAATAGATTTAGTTTCTATCATTATAGGCAAGGACAATAATAGAAGTAAGAAAAAAGAATACTTTGAACTTGCGAAAATCAAAGTATGCATTCTCTTCAAATCATTGGCAGCATAGCTCTTTGTTATCTGAGGATTTAATGCCATTTGAAAATTTGTGCAAAAAGAGGAAACCTTTTCATTTACTTGCATTGCAACACCTCTTGCCGCATTAACAGATGGTCCAAAGAACAGATTCAGCAGGATATTCAAACCTTGGGAATAGCCAACGTATGCAAGATTTCCGAACATTGTCCAACCAGCAAAGCCACCCATGTGCTTCAACAAATCCTTGTCAAAGACAAAACGGTAATGACATTCCTCAAACTTTCTTGAGCAATAAAATCCATATATTATACGCATTGAAAAAGAGAGGAAAAGCAGGAGAGCTGCATACGTGATCAATTTATCAATAGGAGTGACAAATACAGAATAAGCTATCAGTAATTTCATGATTGCCTCATAAATTGTGATGTAGGCAAATGCCGACATTTTCTCATGGGCAATGATGCACGCATTATAAGGTACACTAATCAGTGTCAACACAAACGACACTATAGAGAACTGCAAAACCCAATTAGCTGCATCAAGCCTATCAGTAGGTATCACCATCTTGTTATTCAGAAACCAAACTCCCGCAACCTCTGCGATAAGGACTACAATAACTGACATAAATATCTGAATGGTTACAGCCGAGGAAAACACCTTACTTAGTTTTTCTTTGTCACCACGACCTATCTCAAAGGTTATATCTCGGCTAATGGCAACGCTCAAAGAACCTGTTAATACAGAAAACATTGCGACCACGCCACCAACGACATTATATATACCAAAGTTATCTACTCCTAAAGATTGTAGATTGATTCGACTTGTAAAAAGTCCGATAAACATCAAGAATAGCATTCGAAAATACAACAAAAGCGTATTCTTAGCTATTCGCTTATTATTATCTGAAGATTGATTTGACATAAATTACTTTCCAAATTCTTTAATTCTCAGTTCTTCCTTCAAAGAGCAAACAAGCAGTTGTCCATTCTTCTCTGCTACGATATAGCCATCCAAGCCTTGAACTACCACTTTGCTTTCATCGGCTGCATGAACCACACAGTTCTTACATTCATACAAGTTGATGTCCTTGCCTACCTTGGCATTGCCAGCCTCATCCTGTGGGAGCAAGGTACTGAGGCTACCCCAGCTACCTAAGTCGCTCCAACCGAACTCGGCTGGCAAGGTATAGATTTCATTCGACTTCTCCATTACGGCATAGTCAATGCTTATCTTCTCGCAGGTTGGGAAGAGTCTGCCGACTACCTCTTTCTCCTGTTCGGTATAGAAAGAAGGTGCCATCTCGTCCATGATGCTGGCAAGGTTTGGCTGGAAGATGCGGATTGCCTTGCTGATGGTATCGATGTTCCATACGAAGATTCCGGCATTCCAATAGTAATTGCCGGCGTCAAGGTATTGCTCGGCTGTCTCCAGGTTTGGCTTTTCCTTGAAAGCCTCTACCTTGTAGATTTCATCTACGGATGTTGGTTCTGCTGCAGCGATATAGCCATAGCCTGTTTCTGGGCGGCTTGGCTTGATACCGATGGTAACGATGGCGTTCTTATCGGATGTATAGCTCAATGCCTTGCTGAGCACTCGCTGATACTCCGAGGTATTGATGACCAGGGCATCGGATGGTGTCACCACGATGTTGGCATCAGGATGCTTCTTCTGGATCTTCCAGCAGGCATAAGCAATACATGGAGCGGTATTGCGAGCCTCCGGCTCTGATAATATGTTATCTACTGGCATGTCAGGGATTTGCTCCTTGACTATGCGAATGTATTTCTCGTTTGTCACTACCCACATGTTTTTGACAGGACAGATTGGCTTCAATCTTTCTACTGTCAATTGTATGAGGGAACGGCCGACACCCATCACATCTATGAATTGCTTTGGGTAATCGGTGGTTGACATAGGCCAGAAGCGGCTACCTACGCCGCCAGCCATGATTATGATTTGAATATCGGTATAATTATTCATAAAGCTAAACCTTACCATCCAAGATACTTGTCACACATTTATCCAGCTGTTCCAAAAGTTTTATTGATTCCTCAACATCCTTCCTGCCAAAATGAGGTATTCCTAGGGTTCCATGTGACATTGGATGCATAGTTATCTTCTGGTAAAACTTAAGTAAGTTAACTGTATCTTTCATAAGTGTAGCATCTTGAACAGATACCTTATATTCATTAATCTTTGCTTGAAAAACAGCTCTAGTTCTCACATCTGTAATTGTTGGTAATAATGTTTCAATAGCTTCTACTAGTTCACTAAGGTTGGTGCGTGGTTTGAAGTAAACATTTTTACCTTGTCCTAAACAGTCAATGATATTCTTGGTGGTTTCCAATCGGCCTATTGACAACTCTGCAGCTAAATCATATAACCTTTGCTCAAAGCATTTTCTTACATCGTTACCTATAGAATCATAGTTTGTTGCATGCCTTAGACTATTTCTTAAATCTTTTATTTCTATCTTGCCTGCTGTTGCTAAGCGATGTTCTGTGCCTATGATATATAGCTTATATTGAACCCATTCATTAGAGGTTCTTAGAACATGGTCTATAAGAAATATTGTAATATTGAATAAGCTGTAGTCATGAGTCAAAATGATTAATTGGGCTTCACTAAAGGTTTTCAACACATATCGCATCATATAAGCTCTGTTCGCTGCATCTAGACTAGTAATAAAATCATCTAGAACTATCAATTTTTTCTTGGCTGGGTCAATTGCCAGCTGAACAGCACTGAACCAAATCAACAACTGAACAAGATTGATAGCTGCTTCATTGAAATACTTGTCCAAGTCACTTACTCGTGACAAACCTGTATCGGTATTAATGATAGTAACAGGATACCTAGACCTTTCATCGCCTATTTCTATAGAAAGAGGTTCAGAAAAACAATCTCTTAACTCTACATTTACATTATCCTTGATAATTTCCCAGTTGTCTGAAAGGAATTTTTCCTTGTCTGAAATTGGAATATTTCCATTATCAAGAAGTAAAGCCAGGCTTAAAGATTTAGACTTATCAAAACGAGTAAGCATAAATACTTGATAATCTGTTTTTGGGAAACTTCCTACAGACTTACCATTCAACTCTATGGAAAAAGGCAAGGCTGAATGCTGATTAGTAAGATTAGACCTAATAGAGTCTATCTTTGCTCTTTGGTCAGGAAGAGGCAGTAAAGTATCTACCTTCTCTATCTCTTCCTGATAAAACACATATCTAAGAGCTTCATAAATTGAAGATTTTCCAGATCCATTCTCACCAAACAAGAGGATGTTTTTAGCTTGCGGATTTTTCAATTCTATTTCACTCTCAAATGCCTTAAAGTTTTTCAATTTTATTTTTTTCATCGGCTTCAAAGAAAAATGAATTCAAAACTTTGTTATAATGATTGCGATATGACTCAAAATCTCCAAATCTACATACGCTCTCATAAAAAACGGATGAAGGATGCTTCAAGCCACTCTCTTGATAATAACCAAATTTCTCTACCAGAGGCTTACGCTTGATGGGAATATCCACAACTATCGTATTTGCTATTGATTTTAGACCATCATCTATTTGTTCATCAGTCCATCCTAGGGCTTGCAACATCACCCTATCACTATTTGCCATTAACTTGTCATACCAAAACCGAGGCATAAAACTTCCACCACTTAAATAGTAGTATAGTAGGGAATAGCCCTTGCGAAGCATACGATATTGGTTAAAGTTTTCTATTGGCTCCCATATAAAATATTCATCTATTGGTAGCTGCATATAAGTCTTGCCTATTATCTTATATACCTCGAACTTAACATTTGTTGTGGCTCCTAAACTGTATGCATATCGTATAACTTTTTTCAAGAATATCAAGAAATCTTCATTTGTGAATGCTCTATTTACAAACAAATAGTTGACTACGGCATAGCGTGGATAACTATTGGTATAGGCATCGAGAATTTGTAGCCATGGACCTATAACGGAATCGGAGCTTTCCAATTTTTGCAACAATTGGAGTATTTCGGTAATTCGGAGAAGGTCAGACATAGTTTCTTGATAGTTATTCTTAAATATTGGAGATGCTGAATCCAACAAGAAGAAATCTCGCAGGTTTTTCTCACTTGTGACTATATTTTCACGACCTCGTATAATATGGGAATAATACCTAAAAACATCATCGACCTTTATTCCTAGGTCTTCAGTAGATAGTCTAAACTCCGCCCACAGCTTTTTGAAAATTCCCTCTTCCCTATTAAGGGTTGACCTATAGTATAATTTTGCTTTGAATATGTCGGCATTTTCAAGGCTCATTCCCCTATTATTGATTGTCTCGAAAATGATCAAGGCTTTGTTACTTGCCACTTCCATATTATCGCCAGTCAATTCTATAGGAAGAAGAAATATATGGTCTAATATGAAGGAGGTAAAGTCTTCCAATCTGCTTTCTGCTGTTTTACATAGATTCTGATAGAACATCAAAGAAACATATTCAAACCTAGAAATACACTTTGATTCATTGATCTCCCCTTTAGAATTGCAGACTTCTGATAAACGCTTGTAATATTCCTTGCTATCGTATGTATATATATGCTTTATGTCTTCATTATCTGATGTCTCAAAGACCTCAGATTCAATTTTGAGAATGTCTTCTTCATTTCGCCTTACAGATACATTAACCAAAAAGTTTTCTTTGATTTTCAACCCTGGACAAAGCACACTCAGAGCTTTCAACAAAAGCCATAGGGTGATAAGTCTTTGCTGTCCATCTACTACTTGAGGTTTTTTCCTCTCATCCAAGCTTCTAGCTATAATGATGTTTCCTATAAAGAAGTCGCAATCCTCATCAAAGGCTGATATAAAGTCAAGATAGAGTTGGTTGCACTGGTCAAATCCCCAAGAATAAGAACGCTGGTAATCTGGTATTATATACTGAACATTATTATAGAAAATATCGTAGACGCTTTTCTGTTCTGCTGATAAAGATAATGCCATAGTTGTTCCTAAATTTATGGTTACTTGTCGAATATATTACAGATGGGGCAATCATATTCTGTTCTCTCTGGTCTATCGGGATGCACCTTATTATCTAAGATGCCATCATCGCCGCCAAAATCATGATAGTTTCTGCATTCTTTCTCAAATGCTTCTTTTGCATCATTGGCATAACTAAACTTGAACATCTTGTAATGCCCAATACCATGACTTATTCGCTCATTTAAGTTATGGTCAGAGCGGCCTACATATTCTACCACAAACCTATCATCCTTATTTAAAAACCCATAGGCATAATTGCCAGGGATACCTTTTCTAATTTGTAGGTCGATTTCCTTTTCATTCAAAGGAAACGGACCTACCATATTTAAACTTGCCATAATTTATAATATTATATATTATTCTTGTAAATTTTGCGGAAGAATTTTATTCAAACTCTCCTTTGAAAAGAAGGGTTCTCCATTCTCTATAGCTTTTGAAGCCTTGCCATATCCTCTAGATGTGGTTCGAGATGCATTAGCATATACAGATAAAGTGCGTTCTTTAAGTTCGTTACGTCTTTCTTGGATTTCTTCCACATTTATACTTTTTGCCTTAATGTCATAAAGTAGAGAAAGATATTCCTCTCTCAAATCCAATAATTTCAAGGCTGTCGCACCATGAGATGCAGAAAGTTCACCCAAGTCATAGCCTTTAGCCAAGGAATTGGCAATAACTAACAATGCGGATATACCAGATGATATTAGTGCTGCCCATCTAACACAATCATACTGACCATCTCGTAATGGCGTATTTTGACTTACACCAAACAAGATGAAGATTATACCTGTTGTGGAAATAGCAGACAATACAATTTGAGCTATCTTTATCCAATTATTCCAGCATCTATAAATGTCAGCATCCTTCTCGTGTATCTTATGAGTCCAAAATACATTGCCATACGAATTTCGAATTTGAGAATCTAAAAGTTTAATAACCTTATCTTCATCCATAATCGCTTTCATTTTAATGTTCTATAGGAACCAATATTCTATCTCGTGCAACCACCACACCATTCTTGATGATATAACATTCTACGTAATGTGGACCAAAGAAATTGGATGTTTCTTTACGACCATTATTGCTAAGATTAGGGTTTTCTATTAAACCTCTCAAGCAATTACGACGTTTTGCTTCGTCACCTACATTCTTCACCTTCCATTTTACGATATAGTCACCTGGTACATCAGTTGAATCTATATAAAACTTCAAGGTATAATCATGATGTATCAATTTCTTCTGTGACAACAAATCTCGTAAAAATATTGGTCTGAACCCATTACGTTCTATCTTGCAATCTATTTTCAAGTCATACAATATATCGACAGGATACTTATCTTCGATAAACTGTTCATTATCATCATATGTTTGTGCATAGCAACGTGCTTCTGTAAGACTATCTTCTGCCTTTGGGAACTCTTTGCCAAAGATTTCACGCCAAGCATCGTTTCTAGACTCATCAGTTTCCTCAGCTATTGCTTGCTTAGCTTTATCGTAAGCTTTGCCCGCCTTACTCCTAAATGGGTGTTTAACCTTAACATCCTGGTTGCTGCCCAACGCTTGATAGTGGTCTTGTTTAGGTTGGTCTTTAAGGAACCCAAAGAAGTCCTTGCACATATCATCAAAATCTGAATATGAGGCGAAATCATAATCATCTCGGTCTTTCAAGAAATTGTATGCCAACGTATCTACCAATAAACCTCCCATAGCTACACCCATGTTGTTTTTCCAAGACCTGGTCATCTTGCACAACAAACGATGGTGTCCACCATGATTGCTTTTAAACTCAGTCATCGCATTCTGCTCTTGTTTTGGCTTGGTAATCTTATAACAGCCGTATTTAGTATCAGGATATTTATAATTAGTATATCCATCATCCCCCTCCTCTTCAAAAACAGGTTGAACTTCAAAAGTAAAATCTGTAAAGAACACATCTACCACCAAACGATCGTACTTGATATTTGTAGTGGGATAACGTTCTTGCAGGGCATCACGTACATCAGCCAGCAAAGTCTTTGGAGAATTTTTGTATGTATCCCATTTAGACTTTGGCATGATATACAACAAATCCAAATCAGAGATACCTTTTATACCAGTATAACGTCCATACGAACCAACTCTCAAACTATTTGCAGTTTCAGAATCGGTATCTCTAAATGTTTTATTTAACTTCTTGGTAATTTCGTTATAACGACTACCAATCTTTTCGTAATTATCAACCTTGATATTATCAAGAAACGTTGAAAAAGAAGAACTTACTGTCATATCAATACTTTTTAATTATTTATGATGCAAAAGTACCTCTTAACATTGCAGACCTGCTTCATTGTTTCCAGAAATTATATATCAGCGTTATATTTTATGATATTTTTAGCTCGACCTACAAGACTTTCCTTCAAATCTTGGGGTTCAAGTATCTCACAATTATCAGCATAAGACATCATTATCGTCTCGAACTCATAATTCGGAATCAAGTCCAGAGAGAAGATAGTATAATCTTCATGGCGTTCAACTATTCGCTGAGAATGATGAATAGGCTTGGTCTCTATATAAGAAGAGGTGGGTGGATACGCCTTGAAGACAATATGGCTGCAAGATTCATTGAACTTTAGTGATACTCCAACAATGTCCTTGAAACAAGCGTCAATATTTCCTTCATACGGTTCATAGGATTCTTTCTCTAATACCGTGTAATCATCAATTCTGTCCAATGGTATAACAACCAGCGGTAACTTTTCAGACTTGGCAGGTTCCTTGCCCACCAAGAACCACCTATTATTATATTGACGCAACTGATAAGGATGAACGATACGTTCCCAAGCTTCACCAGTAAACTTATGATATTGAAGCGATACCACCTGATGACTCGCTATTGCTTCATACAATCGGGAAAAATAATTCAGTCCACGCAAATCTTCGTTCTGCGAGAAGCTAACGTATGATTGTTGACCATTATCTAAATTGAAAGTTGATTTCATCTGAGCAATAGTGGCTTCCAACCATTCGTGATTTGGCAAACCTTTGAATCGAGACAACATACTAATGGTATCAGAAAGTAATTCTGCCTCCTGCTGACTCATAGGTAAATTCTTTATCGAAAAATTGGGATCGGAATAACGATAATAAACTTTATGACCTTCTCGCTTTGTTACCAAAGGGATAGCCCCGCCTGCCTTTCGTTGCATAAAGCTAATATCTGCACGAACTTGTCGCTCTGTAACGGAAGAACCATCATAATAAAAAAGCTCTTCATTACAGGCTTTTACCAGGTCATCGATAAAATATTTCTTTCTCCTATCACGAAAGCATCGGTCCAAAACCATATATCTGATATTGGCATTCTTTCCCTGAGCCATAAGCTAATTCTATTAATTTTTGCGATTAATCTTTGTAAAATTCACAGGTGGAAGTATAACACTTCCCAATCCAGCCTTTAATGCGATATTGGCAATATGCTCACGAACAAAAGGAAAAATGATGGCAGCACCATTAATTCTACCAAACTGTTCATTGTCTGATATTTGAGAATTACCAGTTCTCTTAAAAACTCCAACAAAAGATACCACTATCTTGTATTGCTCTTCATCTTTAAGCTTATTCGTTACAGTGATAGTAAGCTTAACGTTTACAGTATTATCCCTTGAACCAACACCGGTTTCAAAAGATACTTCCTGCTCCGATTCACTAAAGTTTATTTTTCCTTTGCGGGTAAAACTAGATTCTGTGAGCAGAATACTCTCTACATTAAATCCAGATTGCTTGTCCTTAATATTGTCCATCATATTTAAGCTGCTTGCAATAAACTGTCATCAAATGACATTACGATTTCCTTATTATTTAACACGATTTTATCCTTATACTCGTTACTGGTATAATCCAAGTCAAGTGATTCTATTTCAACTGCAGTATAAGTATCATAGAATTCCGGTGACATCGTATTAAAATCAACAGAATTCTCCTTATAAGTATCTACGTCCTCAGAAGATTCATTTATGGTGATGTGATCATCCAACCTCAAACCACCTTGGGCATAGTCTGAACCTTGAATACTCCAATCAATATGCTCTATTCCAACATAAGCATCTTCTGAGATAAAAGAAATATCCTCATAAGGGATTGCGTCGTAAGCACGTTCAAAGAAATCACATTCCCATATAGCAAACTCATCACTATCAAACACTACCTGTGGTAATACTTCAATCGTATGTAAGTTTGCCAATTGGTCATACTCATAATTGACTTTTACATTTTTGAAAGTCTTGACAAATTCCGTCAATTGTTCTTTCAAATAATCAAACGCTACCATATCTAAAATGTTTTAATATATTTCTAACATCCTGTGCTAACTCAATTGCTTGATTACTTTGTGTAGAAGTAATATCAACTTCTTCATAATCAGCTTTAGTTCTCAACTTTTTCAACTGACCTATTTTGTTAGCAAATTCCACGACTTTTTTCTTATCCATGATAGAAGTACAAGCCTGTGTCATTCGCTTACGAACATACCCAATCATAATTTCATGTGAGCCATGAAGCGTTGAATCAACATCATTCTTCATTTCATTCTCATTATTGATGCCAAACTTCTTATAACAAAGATGCTTCATGAGAAGAAGGCAACTATAATAAGCACTATGAGGAACTACTAAAAAATAGCATTTATTAGTATCGTTGTTAATATCCTCAGCAGCACTCATAAACAAGTCTGACTTATTTGTATATATGCTCATCATAAGCTAAATATTATACTTGTCCGAGATTTGGTGGCAAAGTTATCATTTAACATTGCAAACATACTTCATTCTTTAAAAATATATATATGTTGAAAGCACCCTCAATACAAGCTAAAGATACTTTTACTCTTGTATCACCAGTTTATTCAATACCGGCAAGAGCTTTTCTATCTTGCGGCACTTCACCTGTAAATCACCGTTAGAACGTAACTACTGATTTTCAGCAGTTAGCACATCCAACAT
>ERZ779865.570-NODE-570-length-31958-cov-12.918722_pt1 | contig 31958 bp, 22 predicted proteins | sample MGYA00433088_ERZ779865 | MGnify/ENA primary metagenome ERZ779865 (study PRJEB29588, sample SAMEA2151703) | human gut metagenome | biome: human gut; feature: human-associated habitat; material: faeces | place: Denmark | collected 2008/2010 ... | reverse complement strand
AGTTATCATCGTACAACTGCTTTCATATTCTATCCGTTTCGCACGTCCGTCACTTGCGCTGTGCAAGGGTATATGGATTATTTGTATTCGAAAAGGTAGCGTTCATATGCATTGATAACCGTTGTGGTATCGTTATAGGTGCATATGCGTTGTTGCTGCCAGTTATATGTAAGGTGCACATGCCCATGCAGAAAATACTTTGGTTTATATTTGTCTAACAGATCGCGAAATGCCTGGAAACCTTTATGAGGAAGATCTTCACCATCATTTAATTCAAGGGCAGGGGCATGGGTGACTAATATGTCAAAGCCTCCGTATTTGCGCAATTTGCGGCGTAATTTGAAGATACGGGAACGCATTTCTTTTTCGCTGTACTGGTAGGCTCCAAAGTTATAGCATTGGGAGCCGCCAAGACCTAGAATCCGGATGCCGTTATATACGTACAGGTCATCATCAATACAGATGCAGCCGTCCGGAGGTGTTGTTTCATAGATTGCATCATGATTACCATGCACATATAGAATTGGCACTTTGGCGAAGGTTGCCAAAAAAGATAAATATTGTGGTTTTAAGTCACCGCAGGATATGATCAGATCGACTCCGTCTAGTTTACTCTTTTCAAAATAGTCCCATAAGTACTTGGACTCTTCATCTGCAAGTACAAGTATATTCATAGCAAAGATGTTCCTCCCTTCTCCGTTGTTGTATCCAGACCGCGCAATTCTACAACAGGTTTTGCCTCATCGACCAATTCATCAATCGTAGGAATTGTGCCGGTTACATTTGGTACAAGCCAGTCCATTGTCATAATCGCTTCAGGAGAGAGAAGATCATTCTCTTCGCAGCGCAAGGTTCCTTCCTGGTCTGTGATTGGACCAATAAATGGATGGAACATACCGGAGGAGATATTGTGCTTCATAAGATTGATCAGTTTGGTAATCCCGATTGGTAGATTATTCGAACAGATTACGTCGATAACTCCGGCAGATAAGCCCCACCAGTAATTGAGCGCTTTGGTATCTCCGGAGTCTTCTACTTTCCAGGAACCGCGCATAATGCTGTTGATCAGTTCTTCGTAAAAAGCACCCCAATGATAAATACTCATTGCAAGATTCTTCTTTGTGTCATTTTTTTCAACAAATAATCCAAACTGCCGGTTGTCACTTTGCGGAGTGATCATATCCTGTGCAGAGATGTATGTGATGCCACGTTCTTTGAAATACTCTGTTACGTCAAAATTCTTCATGGTTGACCATGCCAGATATACGGTTGCACGCGGATTGACCATTTGGGCACCCAGAGCAAACGCATTGATATTGGCAGCAATTCCGTAAATAGGATAATCCGCAACATAGCCAATCTTATCATTATTACACATAGCACCGGCAATCATACCCGTCAGGAATTTGGCTTCATACATTCTGGTATAGTAAGTCCGGACAGCCGTGTGAGAGGAATTGAGCGCACAGTTTAATATCTTTACTTCCGGATGTGCAACGGCAACCTTCAGACAGGCTTTGATAAGACGTGGGGTAACTGTAAAGATAATGTCACATCCGTCGTTGCATATTTCTTCCAGAATATTCTCAGCATTATCATTGACCCCATTGGTGATGTACGCATGTGTTTCGATGATCTCACCCAATGTTTCTTCAAGATGCAGACGACCAAGTTCGTGGCCGTAGATCCAGTCGGAAGTGGAAGGATCTTTATCATAGACAAAGGCAACTTTTTTCTTTTTTGTTGAAATCTTACTCAGAACGGAAGTCATGATCTTTGTTTCTTCAGTCGGATTCATAAGAAGTTCTACGGTATCATCTTCGCCCTGAAGTAAAATCTCCGGCCAGATCTTGTCTAAATTTGTCTTAATCTCGGAACTGAGCATATCCTTTGCTTCCTGATATGGATACAAGGTCAGATAGAACAGCAGTGCATCACCACAGGTAATGTTATCTAATTTGTTACCGCCTTTTTCTTTAAATGCTTTATAAAATGCAGTATGGAAAGACGAGAAATCCATACATTCGTCATCTGTCCAGATATCAGTATTATTTTTGCCAACTAAAGTAAGTAACTTCGGATAACTGCCAAGTTTGGAAAATTGCAGGTAGTTAATCTTCGTTAATTTGAAGAAATCCATGAATTCATAATAAATCTGAATATCAGGATCATCACTCCGTTTTGGTACTTTACGGGTGACTTCTGCGGCAATGGTTGGTGAGTTAAAATATTTTAATACGCTGACACGCTTGTTGCCTTCCACCACATAATATTTGTTCATGTATTCATATACTTTGATCGCATCATGAATTCCCTCTTCAATCTGTGCATCTACTAAGCAGGACCATTTAACGGAGAATTCACTGCCATAATCTAATAACGGCATGAAGTTTGAAGCAAATGCCTGCGTTCTTCCAAAGGTACTGGTTCCAACAACCTGATTCAGAGGAATATTCATCACGCCTAAGGATACTTCACATTCAATATCGGCATGCGACAGGATCTCATCTAATACCGGAAGATATGGATATTGTCCGTGGGAGGTAGCAGCTTTGAATGCTTTTAATCCCATTTTCTGCGCTTTTATATAATCTTCATATGCCATAATACACACCAAGCCTTTCATTCATTGATTATCATATGTTAATATTAAAATAGTGTTTACAATTTGGAATAATAATATCATATATAGAGTTGAATTACCACGGTAAAATGAATATTGATAGAGGCATGATTCGTAAGAATGTGCAATTTCTCTTTTCTTAGAATTGCTATATTTTGTGAAATGTGTTATAATATTTTGCATAATAAGTTGATTCGTTATGCAATTTATACATATGCTATGCTTTCGCATACAGGGTGTAAGGGCAGTACGAGTGGTTGATATGAAAGGAGACAGAATTATGGCAGTGAATCGTTTTGTATTGAATGGAATTTCTTATCATGGGCACGGAGCAATCAAAGAGATTCCGGGTATTGTGAACTCAAAGGGATTTAAGAAAGCATTCGTAGCTTCGGATCCGGATCTGGTGAAGTTTGGAGTAACAGCAAAGGTTACCGACCTGCTGAAGGAGAATGGCATAGAATATGAATTATATTCTGATATCAAGCCTAATCCAACGATTGAGAATGTGTTGCACGGTGTAGATGCATATAAGACATCCGGTGCTGATTTTATGATTACAATCGGTGGTGGTTCCTCCATGGATACAGGAAAAGCAATCGGTATTATTATCAACAATCCTGAATTTGCAGATGTTCGTTCGTTAGAGGGTGTTGCACCGACAAAGAAGAGAACTGTATTTACGATCGCAGTACCTACAACCGGTGGTACCGGTGCAGAATCAACAATCAATTATGTAATTACGGATGTAGAGAAGAAACGTAAATTCGTATGTGTTGATCCGAACGATATCCCGGATGTGGCGGTTGTTGATCCGGATATGATGGCATCCATGCCAAAGGGATTGACTGCATCGACAGGTATGGATGCTCTGACACATGCGATTGAAGGTTATACAACAGCAGGTGCGTGGGAATTATCCGATTGTCTGGACTTAGAGGCGATCAAACTGATCGCAGCCAATTTGAGAAAAGCAGTGGAGAATGATCCGGATGGCCGTGAGGGTATGGCACTTGCACAGTATGTAACCGCTATGGCATATTCCAATGTAGGACTTGGAATCGCACATTCCATGGCACATACACTTGGTGCAGTATATGATACGCCGCATGGTGTAGCTTGTGCGATGATGCTTCCGATTGTAATGGAGTTCAACAAGGAGTATACAGGTGAGAAGTATAGATCCATTGCAGAAGCATTTGGAATTGATACGACAGGTATGGATCAGGCTACATACAGACAGGCAGCCATTGATGCAGTACAACAGTTATCTATCGATGTTGGAATCCCTACAAAGTTAGAGAAACTGAAAGAAGAAGATCTTCCATTCTTATGTGAATCTGCTGCCGCAGATGCATGTGCACCGGGCAACCCTAGACCGGCAAGCTTAGAGCAGTTTGAGGAGATGTTCCGTAAGCTGATGTAAGTGGATATGGCACACGTACACTCGGATTATAAAAATATAATAGTCGTGTAAAACAATCGGTCGTTTACTGAACAGAAGGTAGGCGACCGTTTGTTTTTCGGGAGTGATATTTCGGGTATAGATTGGCATGGCAACAACAGGTTGCTTTTCAGAACATGGATTTATCTATATGATATGGTTATGGAGGTGACGACGATGGAAACAAAAAATATTATTTTGAAGCTTCGTACGGAAAGAGGAATGTCACAAGACGAGCTGGCAGATAAGATCATGGTTACAAGGCAGGCAGTATCACGTTGGGAAAATGGAGATACGGTTCCCAATACCGATACACTTAAGCTTTTATCCAAAGAATTTGATGTCTCGATCAATACTCTCTTGGGAGAACCCAGAAAGCTGATTTGTCAGTGCTGTGGAATGCCAATGGAAGATGATTCCATACTGGGATGTGACAAAGATGGTTCAATGAATGAGAATTATTGTAAATGGTGTTATGCAGATGGAACTTACACCTATAACAATATGGATGAACTGATAGATGTGTGTGTAAAGAATATGGTAAATGAAAATTTTACCGAAGAGCAGGCACGCTCTTATTTGAAAGAAGTGCTTCCCAAGTTAGATTACTGGAAAAGGTATGATGAACTCAGCGATAATGGACAGTTTGATGAACTTAAAAAGCAATTGATAAAAGAAATAAATGATCTGCATATAGATGGACTTCCAAGGGTGGATAAACTAAATGCACTTGTGGGGAAATATGTGAATCTGGAATATACGCTGCCTAATGGACAAAAAGTGAAATTTTTGGATGACCAGAAAACCTATCTGGGGAATCAACTGGAGTCTGAATTTGGAGGAGACAGGTGCTTCGGTATTCTGGCAGGCATGGATTTTATTCTGGTATGTACATATGAGAAGAATGGTGAAAATCCGGAGCTTCTGATTTATAAAAAGAGATAATGTTAACAAAAAGAAAATTTCAGCTAACAAAATAGTGGTTTAAGCCGCTACTGCTTCCGGATGAAGTGCATTCCGCAGATATCTCGGTAGTCTTGATTCAAAATCAGCAGTAAATACAGCCAACTGCTCATTGCTGAGCTTTAGGATTTCCTGAAGGCTTGCCATTAAGGCATCCATCAGGATACTAAGTGATCTGCAGAAAGTAATGGGGTTCTTTTTTGGAAAAATATTGTGTAGGGGTCATGCCGTAGTGTTTTTTAAAAACCCGGTAAAAATAAGAAACGCTTTGGAAACCACAGGACTTGCTGATGACAGAGAGAGAATTGCCGCCCTGTTCCACCTGGTGTATGGCATGACGGAGGCGAAGCTTATTAATATATTCTTTTACGGTGAGGGATTCTGTCCGCCGGACAGCCCGGTGGACATAGCTTTCGGACACACCGCAGGATTCGGCGATATCCCGGACGGTCTGAAGCGTTGTATAGTTTGCGTTAATATAATTAATGATCCGCTGAAAACCGGAAGCTTTATTCTCACTGACAGAAATTTCATTTTCAAGAGGATACTGATAGCGAAAAGCTGCCAGATCTGTAAGAATCTGTGCAAGCAACAGGTAGGCAGTGGGAGATTTGCAGCAGGAAGCTGCGTTCCAGTCGACGAGCTTTTGTCTGTAATCCTCGGGAATGAAAATAATCGGTGCCTTGAAACAGGTCAGGTAGGAAGATACTACGGCAGGTAAAAAGTATTTTTCAAGATAGACTTTTGAAAAATGGATGCAGATCCCGGTATAATCCGTGTCACCGACGCTTCGGTGAGAGATATTGCTCTCAAACAGGCTTGCCATGCCGGCTTTTACCCGGTAGGTGATATCGCCGATGGTAACCAGACGCTCCCCGGAGAGCAGAATATAGATTTCATAGTTGGTGTGGTGATGCGAATAGGGCATGGACCATCCTTTTTTTGTATCTTCATAGGAAATTTCAAAATCTTCGCATAAAAAAGTTCTTCTATCTGTCATTTCTGATTCACTCCTCTCAGGTATTATGATGTCGGGGTCAAAAGCCCTTAACTTTGATGCCTACGGATTGTTCCGTGCTTATTGGCTTAGACCTTTCGCCCCTGGCATCATATTATATCAAAAAGGTTCAGAATAATGCAATGAATATAAAAAATAGTTCATGATAGTGAATTTAAAACACTAAAGTTAAGCTATATAATGATTCCGTGATCAAGGAGAAAACATCAGAAAATTTACTATGGATCCGCTAGGGGATTTTCTGTATGGAAAAGGGTCTGTGGGATGGAGCTTATATGAGAATATTGTTGAATGGAAAATGGCATGTAGTACTGGAGGACGGAACCACGGGACAGATGGATCTGCCGGGGACGTTGGATGAGAACGGGATCGGACATAGAGATGTGGGGGCGAATCAGTGGCATCCGGATGCGGTACTGGGGAATGCGGCGGGAGAGATAGACAAAGATGCACCGATCGCTACGAGATTTACCAGGCGGCATACCTATGAGGGAGAAGCCAGGATCAGTCGTAAGATAACGGTACCGGATTACGGAACCGACAGGCTGTTCGTACTGGCGGAGCGGGCACGGGCACTCCGGCTGCTAGTGGATGGAGAAGCGTGTGCGGTGTTCCGGCAGGGGACACTAAGTACACCTTATATTTTTGAACTCACCGGGGCGGCACCGGGAGAACATGAATTTACGTTTCTTTCGGATAACAGCTATCCGGGAATGCCCAAAGCTGCCATCTATTATTCTTCCGCAGCGACGGATGAGACACAGACAAACTGGAACGGGATACTTGGCGAATGCAGCATGTATACCAGACCGCAGAATTTTATAGACAGCCTCCGGGTATATCCGAGAGCGGTGAAAAAGGAAGAGAAAAATAAAGCAGGCGGATATGTGCTGGATGTATGTGTGGAACTGGCACCTGGCGCAAAGAAAGTATATAAAGATGCGAAAATCATATTACAGTCAGAGGCTCTGGCGGCAGGAGAGTTAGAAGACACACAGACATTGACGGAAATTATCAGCTATTCCGGGGAGGGATTAGCGGAAGCCGGAACAGATAAAGAGGAGAATCCGAAAACAATGGAAATCTGGTTCCGTGATCTGCCTCTGCGGGAGAATGTGAAACTGTGGGACGAAGATGAGGGCAATCTCTATGAGATGGCTGTAACCCTGGACAACGGTATGTCAGCAGAAGATAAAGGCGGTAGCACTGCTGAGTGCAGGACCCGTTTCGGCATCCGCTCTTTTGGTGATAACGGCAGCGGCAGACTGGCACTGAACGGTAGGGCAATTTTTCTGCGGGGTGAGGCAAATTGCGCAGAATACCCGGAGACCGGGCATCCACCCATGACAATTCCGGAATGGAAAGAGATGTTATTAAAATATCGCAGTTATGGAATCAACTTTGTAAGATTCCATTCCCACTGTGAGCCGGAAGCTGCGTTTGCGGCAGCGGATGAACTGGGAATGCTTCTGCAGCCGGAGCTGTCTCACTGGGATCCGAAGGATGCCTTTGGAACGGAGGAAAGCTATCGGTATTACCGGGCAGAACTTGTGGACCTATTGAAAACCTATGCCAATCATCCCTCTTTTGTAATGCTGACACTGGGCAATGAATTGCAGGCACAAGATGAAGGCAGAGAACGGATGCGGGAACTGGTCAGAACGGCGAAAAGGATGGATCCGACCAGACTGTATGCGAACGGATCCAATGCCTTTTATGGTGAAGAAGGATGTGACCCAGAGAGCGATTTCTATACATCGCAGAGTTGCAAGGATGTGGTGATCCGCGGAACATTCTCCGGCATGCGGGGGTATCTCAATGAAAACTATCCCTCCGCAGATCGAACCTATGATGAGGCGATGGCAGAGATACGAAAAGAGTATCAGAAGCCGGTATTCAGTTTTGAAGTGGGGCAGTTCGAAGTGCTGCCGGATTTTGAGGAGCTGGAAAGCTTTCATGGAATATCGGATCCGGTGAATCTGAAACTGATCAAAAAACGTGTAGAGGAACGGGGACTTTTGCCCACATGGGAAAAATACGTAGAAGCCACCGGAGAACTGTCGAGGCTGGCATACCGGGAAGAGATTGAAGCAGCTATGCGGACGAGAGAGCTTTCAGGGATTTCGCTCCTCGGACTGCAGGATTTCCCGGGGCAGGGGACGGCACTGGTAGGCATGATGAATTCCCATTTAGAACCGAAGCCCTATGATTTTGCCAGACCGGAAAGGTTCCGGGAATTTTTTCAAGAGTGTAGGATTTTGGTAAAGCTGCCACATTATACCTATGAGGCAGGAGAACGGCTGATCGCAGAAGTGGAAGCAGCGAATTTCGGCAAGAGAAATATCGAAGGAGTATTTTGCTGGACCCTTGCGGGAAAAAAGAGTGTGTCTGAGAATGGAAACTGTGAGCCGGCGGAGATAAAAAGCAAAAATACAGTTATCGCAACCGGAGAAGATACAGAGATAACAATCTGCCGCCCTGGAAGTTATACAGAGGTAGGAAGTCTGGATATTCCGCTCGACTTTGTGGAGAAGAATACCGCACTCACGCTTAAGGTGCGCATCGGTGACAGTATCAGTGCTTATCCGATATGGGTGTATCGAAAGACCACTCCGGTATGCCCGGAAAATGTATATGAGACCAGAGCCTTTGATGTGAAGACGAGAGAAATCCTTCAAAATGGTGGAAGAGTCTATCTGTCTCCGGATGCAGACAAAGAGAGTCTGCCCAATTCCATTAAAACACAGTTTACGACGGATTTCTGGTCGGTGGGAACTTTTGCAGATCAGGAAGGCGGTATGGGGCAGCTGATCGATACGGAGCATCCAATTTTTAAGGAATTTCCGACGGATTTTCACACGGACTGGCAATGGTGGATTATGGCAACGAAGCGGGCGGTGATTCTACCGCATCCCATGAAGACGATCATTACGGAGATGGACAGCTATGCATTCTTACGTCCCATGGCACAGATGATAGAGTTTCGATGCCTGAAGGGAAAAGTATTGCTATCCACCATGGAATTGCATAAGAGTCAGCAGTATCCGGAGGTGAGGGCACTGCAGGCGTCAATTTATACGTATCTGTCGGGAGAGAATTTTGAGCCGGCGGAGGAAATAACGGAAGAAGAGTTAAGCATGCTGGTGCGAGGTTAAAATAATATCGGGCGGCGGAAAGAAAGCTGCACGGAGATAAAAGGAGGAAACCATGAATAAGGTTCAGGTCTGGGAAGAAAAAGTGATCATTCCCACATACGAAGCAGGAAAGCCGGATAAGAATCCGATGTTTTTGGAGAAACGTGTCTATCAGGGAAGCTCGGGAAGGATCTATCCCCACACGGTGATTGAGAAGATCAGCGATGAGAAAGTGGATAAGGAGTATACAGCGCTTTTTTTGGAGAACGATTATCTGAAAGTAATGATGCTGCCGGAGCTGGGAGGCAGGATCCAGAGAGCTTATGACAAGACAAATGGCTACGATTTTATATATTACAATCATGTCATCAAACCGGCGTTAGTGGGACTGGCGGGACCATGGATCTCCGGCGGTATTGAGTTCAACTGGCCGCAGCATCACAGACCCAGTACCTTTGATCAGGTGGAATATACCTATGCGGAAAATGAGGACGGGAGCGCCACAGTCTGGATGGGAGAGATTGAGAACATGTTCCGGACCGAAGGAGTGCTGGGCGTGACCCTGTATCCCGACAAGGCATACATCGAATTGTCTGTAAAGCTATATAACCGGACGAAAATGCCCCAGACCTTCCTGTGGTGGGCGAACCCTGCAGTAGCGGTAAATGATGACACCATCTCCGTATTTCCGGAGGATGTGACGGCGGTCTATGACCACGGCAAGCGGGATGTTATCAGCTTCCCCTATGCGGAGGGAACTTATTATAAGCATAAATACGACCATGTGAATATTGCCCAGTATAAAAATATTCCGGTGCCCACCTCCTATATGGCATATCGTTCCGATTACAATTTTATAGGGGAGTACGATTACGGAAAACAGGCAGGACTTCTGCATGTGGCAGATCATCATATTGCTCCCGGGAAAAAGCAGTGGACCTGGGGATGCGGAGAATTCGGCAAAGCATGGGACCTTGCACTGACCGACGAGGACGGTCCGTATATCGAACTGATGACAGGCTGTTTTACGGATAATCAGCCGGATTTCACATGGATCCAGCTCCAGGAGACCAAGAATTTCAAACAGTATTTTATGCCCTATAAAAATATCGGCTATGTGAAAAATGCTACGATCGATGCGGCGGTAAATGCGGAATATGATGAGACAAAGGGGCAGCTTACGGTATCGGCCTATACCACTTCCGTGCAAAAAGGGGCACATATACTGCTGACATTGCCGGGAGAAAACGGCAGACAGGAAAAGGTACTGTATGAGGAAACCTCAGATCTGTCACCGGAGGAAACTTATGAAGTAAAGATCGACCGTGAAAAATTGCAACAGATACCGACATTTGCAGAGGGAGAGCAGAATGGAACAGAGGTACTCTGCGGTCTGCGGGTATGTGTTTGTGCCGCAGATGGGAGAGAACTGGTCTCTTACCATTTTCCGAAAAAAAATTGAAGCGGAAGTGCCGGAACCGGCGAAGGCAGCGCTACTTCCCGAAGACTGTGAAACCACGGAGGATCTGTTCCTCTACGGTCTGCATGTGGAACAATACCGGCATGCCACTTATCATCCCGAGGATTATTATCTGGAGGGGCTGCGCAGGGATCCTACCGATATCCGTCTGAACAATGTCTATGGAAGATGTCTGCTTAAAAAGTGTGATTTTGCCGGGGCAGAAAAGTATTTTCGGAAGGCAGTGGAGAAATCCATTCGTTCCAATCCAAACCCTTACGATTATGAGCCGTACTATAATCTGGGACTTTCCCTGAAATATCAAGGGAAAGAAAAAGAAGCCTATGATGTCTTTTACAAGGCCATCTGGGGTGGCAGCTTCCAGGCACCCGGATTCTATGAACTGGCCTGTCTGGATGCAAAAGCGGGAAGATTCGCAGAGGCTCTGGAGCATGTAAATGAATCTATTCTCAGACAGTACCAGTGTATGAAGGCCCGTGCATTGAAGGAAAATATTTTAAGAAAACTGGGAAGAGTGAAGGAAGCAGAAGAATTACATAAGGAGAGTCTGAAGATCGATCCGCTCTATGACAGACAGCCGGAGAAAATCAACCATAACACCCTGCTGGAGCTGGTGATCGATCTCTATGAGGCAGGAGACTACGCACAGGGAATCACCCTTGCCGAAAAATGGGTGAAACAACAGAATGTATCACGGCAAGAGGATATTTATCCGCTGGTATATTATTATATTGCCTACGGATACCAGAACCTGCATAGGAAAGAAAATACGGAACAGGCAAATTGTTACATGACAATGTACGTGACATTGGGAGAAAATGCTGCAGCGGATGGCTGTTTTCCTCACAGAACGGAAGATTATATCGTGTTAAAGAGTCTGGCAGAAGAATATCATCTGGCCATGGCTTACTATTATCTGGGATGCCTGCTCTATGACAGGAGAGTGTACGACGAATCCATAGAAGATTATGAGGAATCGATTCTCCGGAGTCCGGATTTCCCGACGGTACACAGGAATCTGGCACTGGCATATTACAATGTGAAAAAGCTGCCGCAGAGAGCGTACGAGGAAATGGAGAAAGCTTTTGCACTGGATGAGACGGATGCCAGAGTGTATCTGGAACTGGATCAGCTGAAAAAGCGTCTGAATGTTGCCGTGAAAGAACGATGGAGTGATATGGAAAAACATTTTGACCTGGTGGAAAGCAGGGATGATCTGTATCTGGAGTATGTGACACTTTTAAACACTCTGGGAGAACCTGAGAAGGCTCTCGGCCTGATCAAAGCAAGGAAGTTCCATCAGTGGGAAGGCGGTGAAGGCAAAGTGGCAGCCCAGTACCTGACCGCCTTGTATCAGCTGGCAAAAGCGGCTGTGGAAAAAGAGGACTATGCGGAAGCAAAGGAACTTCTTCTGCGGGCAGTCGGGGAATATCCTCATAACCTGGGAGAAGGAAAACTAGAGTCAGGGCAGGAAAATAATCTGTACTATCTGCTGGGACTGGTGCAGGAAAAACTGGGTGAAGCAAAGGATGCTTTCGAGAGCCTGACAAGGGCCTGTTGCGGAGAGTCAGAACCGGTGGGCATGATGTATTATAACGATCAGCCGCCCGAAATGATCTACTATCAGGGACTTGCATACCGAATGCTTGGGGAAGAAGAACAGGCAGTTCGCAGATTCCAAAAGCTGGTGGATTATGGCAGAGAACATATCAGAGATGATGTAAAAATAGATTATTTTGCGGTATCTCTGCCGGATCTGCTGATTTTTGAAGAAAACCTGAACGAGCGGAACAGAAAGCATTGCCTGTTCATGATGAGCCTGGGACTTAAAGGACTGGGACGGATAGACGAAGCGGAAAAGTGTGCGGAAGAACTACTTGCCATGGACAATGCTCACCAGGAAATCCGGGTACATGATCTGTAAAAAAGCTTGAAAAGAAAGACTTGAATAGGAAGGTTTTTGAGGAAAGGATTACAAAATGGAAAACATGGGAAAAGAGGTATATAGCTATAACAGCGAATGCTTAACCTGCAACGACAGACCGATCCTGCCCATCATGGGAGAATTCCATTTCTCCCGCTATCCGGAAGGGGAATGGAAAACAGCACTTAAGAAGATGCAACAGGGCGGCGTAGACATTGTTGCTGCGTACGTGTTTTGGATCCACCATGAGGAAGCGGAAGGTGAGTGGGATTTCTCCGGCAGAAGGAATCTGAAGGCGTTTTTGAACTGCTGTCAGGAAGTCGGGATGAAAGTATGGCTGCGTATCGGTCCGTGGGCGCACGGAGAGTGCAGGAACGGTGGCTTCCCGGACTGGCTGGTGAAGAAAGAAAAGCGGGGAGAACTGGCTCTTAGGACGAATGATCCAGAGTATCTGAAGTATGTGGACATCTTTTTTACCAAGATTGCCGAGCAGGCGGATGGGTATATGCATAAGGATGGCGGTCCCGTCATCGGTATTCAGATCGAGAATGAGTACGGGCATGCCGGAGGTCCTTCCGACAGGGAAGAGGGCATGGCGCATATGCACACACTCAGAGCTATGGCGGAGGAAAAGGGACTGACCGCTCCCTATTATTCGGCGACCGGGTGGGGAGGCGCTTATGTACCGGAAAGCTTCCTGCCGGTGCTGGGCGGGTATGTGGATGCTCCGTGGGCGAATCATATCCACGAACTTGCGGCAAGCGAGAATTTCCTGTTTCAGCCTTTTCACGACGATGCCAATATCGCATCGGATTTCGCCGAAGGACAGAGTGGTTTTACCTTTGATACGTCAAAATTCCCTTACCTGACGGCGGAGCTGGGTGGGGGACTGCAGGTGACGGCACACAGGCGCACTTACCCGTATCCGGAGGACATCGAGGCACAGACGATCTGTATGCTGGGAGCCGGGGCAAATCTGATCGGATATTATATGTATCACGGCGGCGTGAATCCCGACGGGAAATATTCCACCCTGCAGGAGTCGAAAGCTACCGGCTATGCCAATGACCTTCCGGTGAAAAGCTATGATTTCCAGACCTGCCTGCGGGAAAACGGACTGCCGTCGGAAAGCTATTACAGACTGCGGAAACACCATGTTTTTATCAAAAATACAGAAGAACTGCTGGCACCGGCAAAAGCATATCTGCCGGAAAATATACCGGGGCCTGCGGGTGCAGAGGATATGGAGACACTGCGGGCGGCCTTCCGTTATAATGAAGCAGCGGATTGCGGTTTCCTGTTTATTAATAATCACCAGAGAAAACGGAAAATGACGGAGAAACAGATCACACCGGAAAAGCCATTACAGTTTACGGTGACAGATGTTGAAGGAATACAGAGGCAGATTATTTTCGACCGGATTCATGTGCGGACGGATGCGATTCTGGTGCTGCCTTACAATCTGCCGGTGGTAATACGGGGAGAGCAGTTCAGACTTCGGAAAACCAATGCCTCTTATCTGGGATGCTTTGGCGGAACTTATTATTTCTATACGGATGAGAAGCCGGAGGATATTTATTTCGAGTGGAGTGATGGCAATGATCATGCGGAAGCGGTAAGGATCCTTACCATACACGATGCGGAGTATTTTTGTTATGCGCAGGAAGGGGCAGATGAAAAGGGCAAGGTGAGTCTGCTGCCGGATCTGCACTTTGCGGAAGCCGATAAGGTGCGGATCGCGGATGCCGGACAGGCAGTGGAAAGCATCTGGAACGTATATGGTCAAACAGAACCGAACGTCTATGAATTAACCTTGGAATATGAGTATCACCCGGCGGATGCACTGTCTGGCGATGTCTGGCTGGAACTGGATTTCGGTGGGGACTGCGCACGCTTGTATCAGGACGGAAAACTGATTGACGACTGGTTCTCCAATGGTGAACTATGGCGTGTGGCTCTGAAACGCTACGGCTGCCCGACACAACTGACCCTGGAACTGGATCCTTTCAAAGCGGATGTCTATTATGATCTGCCGCCGAAGCGGGAGAACCGTCTGGCAGGGGCGAGACTGCTGCGGTTAAGTTGACCGGAACCCGGTTTGGCAGGACTCACTTTGGAAACAGAAGGATAGAAAAGAGGATACAGATATGAAAGACATGACACAGGGAAAACCGTTAAAGCTGATCATCGGCTTCGCCATACCGATGCTGATCGGCAATATCTTTCAGCAGGTATATAATGTGGCGGATACAGTGATCGTAGGAAGATTCTTGGGAGAGAGTGCGCTGGCGGGCGTGGGAAGCACAGGAACGCTGACCTATTTTCTGCTGGCACTGGTCAGCGGCATGTGTAACGGCGCAGGACTGGTGGTTGCGCAGTGTTTCGGCTGCGGGAATAAAGAGCGTCTGGCGAAGACGGTGACAGCACTGATCTGGGTGGCGGGAGTGCTGACCTGCATCATGTCACTGATCGGTATTTTCGGTGCGGAATTTTTCCTGCGGCTTTTAAGCGTGCCGGAAAATGTTATCGGCTATTCTGCTACGTATCTGCATATCATTTATACTTTTGTTTTCGGCAGTGTGGTCTACAACGGCTGTGCGGCGATCTTAAACAGTGTGGGGGATTCGAAGACTCCGCTGCGGGCGGTGATCGCTTCCTCGGTAGTGAACATCGTGTTTGACCTGTTTTTCATCATTGTGTGTAAGATGGGAGTAGCGGGAGCAGCTTATGCGACGATTCTGGCACAGTGTACTTCGGCGGTGATCTGTTTTGTGAAAGTAAGACAAGTGAGAGAAGAGATCGGATTATCTCTGATGAAATGGAAACCGGAAGTCCATTATATTCAGCTGGTGGTGAAGACCGGATTCCCGGCGGCATTCCAGTCCTGCATGATCGCACTGGGCGGAATGAGCGTCCAGAGACTGGTGAATTCCTTCGGATCCTCTACCATGGCGGCCTATGTGGCGGCGAACCGTGTGGACAGTGTGGCGATCCAGGTCATCGTCTCTATTGGAACGGCACTTTCGGTATTTACTGGGCAGAACATTGCGAAGAATCAGTATGACCGGATCCGGGAAGCTCTCTATAAGACATTGGGTGTCATGGTGGGAGCCAGTATTTTTATTGCCTCCATGGTACTTATTTTCCGGGTTCAGTTAATGACGCTGTTTTTGGATGCGAACGAATCGGGAGAAGCCATCGGCATCGGCTGCACCTATCTGACCATTATCGGCGTGGCTTATGTGATCGCGGGGGTGATGCAGAGCTACCAGAATGTGATCCGGGGAGCCGGAGACGTCAATACCTGTATGGTAGCGGGACTGACGGAGCTGTCCGGCAGGATCGTGTTCGCGTATCTATTGTCCGGAACCCTGGGCGTCACGGGAATCTGGATCGCCACTCCTCTGTCCTGGAGTTGTGGCTGTGTGATTCCGGTGATCCGGTATTATTCCGGCAAATGGAAGCACAAGAGGCTGGCCTGATGACCGGAGTGACCGGAACACAGAGGGGCTATTCCGGCCGCATCCATCCGGCAAATTCCAGAATGGACTGGTTCTCAGCCTTTTTCTCGCTCTGCTGCATCTGCTTGCGGTATTCTCTGGGAGACATCTGCATAAGTTTGATAAAGTAGCGGTTGAAACTGGACACGGAATGGAACCCCACCATCTCGGAAATGTCCAGAATAGAGTGTTCCGTACTGCGTAACAGAATACAGGATTTTAAAATCCGGGTGTTGTTGACGTAGTCTAACGGTGAAGTTCCCATAATATCATGGAAAACCCGGCGGAAGTGCGTCGGGCTCCAGTGGCAGAGATCGGCCAGATATTCGATCGAGAACTGTTGCATATAATTTTTCTCAATATATTCCAGAGCGGGTGAGATCACCAGAGAGTTTTCGGCGATCTCGCCTTCTTTTTTACGTTCCTGTAAGGCCAGTATTTCAAGAGAGTCCGGTTTGGCCGTGTCGGGATTGACACCGCCGAGACTTTCGATCCGATACAATTCAATATAGAGGGAGCATAACAGGCTTCTGGCACTGATCTGATAGCAGGGATTCTGCTCTTCCAGCTCGTGGATGATATGAGATACCAGATAGTTGATGTGGGGAAAAGCCTCTTTGCTGAAAATATAACGGAATGCTGGGAAACCGTCCGTGGACAGGTCGTAATTTTTCCAGGAGGCGGGGAGGAGATTGCGGAACAATTCCTTCGGATCCAGGAAAAGATAAGACCAGTGGCTTTTCGTGCCTGGTGCACTGTAAGTGGTATGTGGAACATTGCGGGGAAGAACGGTGACATCTCCGGCATGGAAAGTCTGTTTTTCTCCGTTGATCTCCAGCGTACCGCTGTCGGAATGACAGATCCCAATCTCCAGACAGTTATGAAAATGAAGGCTTCCGCTGGGAATATCGGAAATCTTCCAATAATCACCGGACAGAAGCAGTACCGGGAAGTGTGTTGGCAGATAATAACTTCGGTATTCTGTGACAGCTCGTTTGGATTTCGCCATAGTGTGCCTCCTGTTCCAGAGTTTTCTGAATAGCTTTGTGCATCCTGTATGATGATGCAACGGAAAGACATGCTGCAGTAGAAATAATGTCTATACATTATATATAACAATTAAAATGGATAAAATCAACCATTATGTTGCGAAAATGACTTTTTTAGGGTTGGCAATGTTTCCGTGGAAGAGATTAAAAAAGGCTAAAAATACCGTGAAACAGCGAATCCTACAGCAAAAACGCTCCAAAATTCACGTAAAATTTACGAAAATGCAACGAAACTTCAATACTTACGAAAAACGACCATGATCTATAATGATCGTTTTTGCATAGTTTTCTATAATGATTGATTAGAAAAATATGACAACATGTATGATAATATACTTACAAAGTTACAAAAAGTGTACAAAGTGACGAGAAAATATAGCTGACACTTGAGGAGGTTCGACATGGCGAAGAAGAATGCAGCCAATGTGGTGGGAGTGAAAACGAAAACCACGTGGAAACAAGCTTTTAAAAGAGACTGGCAATTGTATCTGCTGTTACTGCTTCCACTGATTATGGTATTTGTATTCAGTTACGGAGCATACCCGGGATTGAGGATGGCCTTTATGGATTATAAACCGGCGAAGGGATATGCAGGCAGCGAATGGGTGGGCATGAAGACATTCGTTAAGATATTCAAGGATGCCGATTTCATGAGAGCACTTCGCAACTCCATAGTGTTTAACCTGGCGGATCTGATCATCGGTTTCCCGATGCCGATCATTCTGGCACTGATCCTGAATGAATTAAGATATCCGAGATTCAAGAAAGTGTCCCAGACGATCCTGTATCTGCCGCACTTCCTTTCCTGGGCCATCATCGGAAGCGTAGCCATGACAATGTTCCGTCCGAACTCCGGTCTGGTGAACATTCTGCTGACCAACCTGGGAGTGATCTCCGAAGGAATTCCTTTCCTGAATGAGAAATGGCACTGGGCAATTACATATCTGCTGATCGGTGTATGGCAGACGATGGGATGGGGCACGATCCTCTACCTGGCAGCGATCACCGGTATCAACGGAGAATTGTACGAAGCAGCCATGATCGATGGAGCGAACCGTTGGAAGAGAATGTGGCATATCACACTTCCCGGTATCAAGAGCACAGTAGTAACACTGCTGATCCTGAACCTCGGACGTGTCATGGGAAGTAACTTAGAGCGTCTGACCGCGTTAGAAAATTCACAGGTCAAGGACTTCCAGTATCAGCTGGCTGTCTACATTTACAACAAAGGTATTGGAGCCGGAAAATTCAGTGCGGCGACCGCAGTTGGTCTGTTCCAGTCATTGATCGGATTGATCCTGGTTCTGTTATCTGATAAATTCGCAAAGAAGCTTGGCGAAGACGGATTACTGTAGGAGGTGAGAGAGATGAAGAAAAAAGAAGTTAATATTAATGAAGAATCTACCTCCGCAGGCGGAGCACATGCGGTCAACAAATTCCGCATCAGTGATTTCGTCATGATGGCAGTGATCGTCATCCTCTGCGCCAGCTGTGTATTACCGTTCTTACATGTAGCAGTAAAATCCATATCCGGTAATACCGCAGTAATGTCCAAGAGCGTTTACTTCTGGCCCAAAGACATCACCTTCGATGCTTACAAGAAGGTATTTGCAGATAACTCCATGACCTACTCCATGATCTTCTCGGTGATCGTTACCGTGATCTTCACCGCTCTGGGAATGCTGGTATGTACTTGTGCCGCTTATCCTCTTTCCAAGAAGAGACTGAAGGGCAAAAAGTTACTGACTTTCCTGCTGATGGTACCGATGTACTTCAGTGCCGGCATCATTCCCAGCTACCTGTTATATCAGAAGCTGCATGTGCTGGATACCATGTGGGTGTTGATCTTACCTCTGATCTATTCCCCGTACAACATGCTGATCATGAAGAACTACTTCCAGAGTACGATTCCCGACAGCTTAGAGGAATCCGCTTTCCTGGATGGCGCAAGTAACTTCCAGATCCTGAGCAAGATCGTATTACCGCTGTCCAAACCGATCCTGGCAACGTTGTCTCTGTTCTACGCCGTAGGCCGTTGGAACTCTTACGCAGACAACATGTACTACACCAAGAGTGCTAACCTGAAGCTGATCCAGTACAAGTTATATCAGTTGGTAGCATCCGCAGCAGAAGCACAGACTTCCTCCCTGGCAGATACCGGCAGTGCGATCCAGTCCACTCCCGAAGTATTACAGGCAGCAAGTATCATGTTTGTAACAATTCCTATCATTATTATTTATCCTTTCCTGCAGAAGTACTTCGTACAGGGTACCATGATCGGAGCAGTTAAGGGCTAAAAGTTAAAAGGAACAAAACAACCAAGTTAGTTTTCCCCAAAACCGGGGGTACACATAAAACTATGTATAATTTTTAAGGAGGAAAATCCTCTCCTCGCCAGGGACTCGGATTTTTCCTTCGGAAAAACAAGGAGGATTGATTTATGAAGAAGAATACTCTTCACAAGGTAATGGCAACAGCACTTGTTGGTGCTATGGCAATGAGCACTCTGACCGGATGCGGCAGCAGTGCGGACAACACAACCGCAGATGCAGGAACAAAGGAATCTGTAGCAGAGAGTTCTGCAGCAAGCACAGATGCAGGAGCATCCACAGCAGTAGCAGGTATTGACGGATGGGAGGCTTTCGCAGACAATGTTACTCTGCAGATCCCCGTATACGATCGTGGCTCTTCCGGAAACGGATGCTCTGATGTAGAGAACAACTACTGGACCAACTGGGTACAGGAGAACTTCGGTGATAAGTACAACATCACGGTAGAATATGTAGGAATTACCCGTAGCGACGTTATGACTGATTACGCTATGCTGGCAGCAAGCCAGAGCCTTCCTACCATCTGTATGGAATATGACTATGATAAGCTGGCAAGCTGGCAGGCAGACGGCTATCTGCAGACCTACGATGTAGAAGAGTTCAAGCAGATCGCTCCTACTTACTGGGAGACCATGGTAGAGCACGGCAACGATGCTTACACCAAGCTGGATGATGAAGATTATCTGGTACTCGGTTACAGACCTTACGGTAACACCACTTATACCTGGTGCACTTTCTATCGTCAGGACTGGCTGGAAGAAGCTGGCTTCTCTGAGTATCCCGTTGGCGACAACACCAAGCTGTTAGAGCTGTATGCAAAACTGGTTGAGAACGGCCATCAGTATCCTTTAAGCGGTAAGAAAGTAAGCGGCGCAGGTATTGACCAGAACTATGGTTACAGAGATTATCCTCAGGATGAGACCACATGGGCAACCACCGGTGACTACCAGATCCCCGCTCTGTCCACCGAGGCTCAGAAGAGATTCTTAAAATGGGAGAACGAGCTGTACAACGATGGTTACTACAATCCTGAGTACTATATGAGAGATGCTTCCGAGGCAGAGGCAGACTTCATCAACGGTGAAGCATTTACCTGGACCGGATATATCTCCTCCAGCATGAACGTACTGAACTCCTTCTATGATGCTAACCCCGATGCCAAGCTGGCAGTAGCAGTGACTCCTTCCAACTGGACACAGGATGAGACCTGGGGATCTTCCGCTTCTTACAGACCCGGAACCAACTTCGGTATGATGATTGGCTTCGCTAACGATGCTACCGAGGATGAAGTAAAGGCAGCTATGATGTACCTTGAGTGGCTGAACCAGCCCGAGAATCTGTTCACTATGCAGTGGGGTATCGAAGGTGTGAACTTCAATTATGATGATAACGGCGATCCCGTAGCGGTAGCAGATCAGACCGGTCTGGCTGAGCAGCAGGGACACAACAACAACGTAGACTACTGGTGTGCAGTAACCGCAGTTAAGACCCTCGGATCTATCGAGAAAGATATCCAGGCAGTTACCCCTCAGGGTATTCCTCAGGACTTCTATGATCAGATCCTGGCTAACTACAACGGACAGGTTGCTATCTATGAAGCAGGCAAGGCTAACTCCGACTGTCTGTTCGCAACCGCTATCGATGCTGTTACCGAGTACAACCAGACGCTGTATGATCTGTATACTGAGTACCGTGACAAGCTGACCATGTGCCCTAAGGACCAGTTCGATTCTCTGTATGAAGAACTGAGCCAGAAGTACCTGGATGCAGGTTATCAGGAAGTTATCGATGAGAGACAGGCTGCTCTGGATGCAGGTAACACCACCAGACTTCAGTAAGTAAAAAGTTTTATTACAGGAAGTACATACAGCCCCCAGGCATGAATGGCTTGGGGGCTATATTAAAAATGCAACTATTCAGAGCCATGTAAATATTATTCAATGGGCGTCGAATGCTTGCATTCGTAAGAACATTTGATAATATTTATAGGGCGAAGTTACTTTATGTCCTTTTCCGACCGACTGTTTTACAATAAAAACAACTGTGGGAAAAGAATATAAAGAGCCAAAAGGCAGAAATGGAGGAGCTATGTTAAAACTGGAATATGATAAGAAAGAAATAGAGGGAGTCATTGACAAGATCGTCAAAAAGACTATGAATATGGATCTCACCTGGGACTGGCCCTGTGGTGTGGCATATTACGGAATCAGCGATGCCTATGAAAAGACAGGCAAGAAGGAATATCTGGATCTGTTAAAGGATCGTATCGACGAACTGATCGATCTGGGACTGCCCAAGGTATGGACAGTAAACGCCTGTGCCATGGGACATTGCCTGATCACCTTATACCAGGCCACCGGAGAGCAGCAGTATCATGACATTCTTATGAGTAAGATCGCTTATTTAAGAAAAGATGCCCTGCGTTTCGGAGATCATGTATTGCAGCACACCGTATCTGCCAACAACGATTTCCCGGAGCAGTGCTGGTGTGACACTTTGTTCATGGCAGCGTTCCTGATGCTGCGTGTGGGCGTGATGGAACACGATGAAGAACTGATCGATGATGCCTTGAACCAGTACTACTGGCATATCAAATATTTACAGAATCCCAGCAGTGGACTCTGGTATCACGGCTATGACAATATTGCCGGAGATCATATGTCCGGCATCTATTGGGGAAGAGCCAATGCCTGGGCAGCATTTACCATGTCGCAGGTAGGCGGTATTCTGCCTCAGTGCTATCTGTATCCGAAGTATATCGATGTGGCCGGCTCCTTAAATGAGCAGTTGGCAGCCCTGAAGGTATACCAGACGGAGAATGGATTGTGGAGAACCGTAGTGGATGATCCGGAATCTTATGAAGAGATTTCCGCATCTGCAGGAATTGCCGCAGCAATGCTGACCAGAGGCAATCCTTTACACAGCAAATATATCAACAAGGCCATCAAGGGACTGCTTGCCAATGTCAGCGAGGATGGTAAGGTGATGAATGTCTCCGGCGGAACTGCCGTCATGAGAGACAAGGAAGGATACAGAGGCATTCCCAAGGCGTATATTCAGGGATGGGGACAGGGACTGGCACTTTCCTTCTTTGCAACCTTGTTAATTTCCGATGATATTGAGAAGGATGGTGCGTTATAGATGTTTCGCAGGAATTTCCTGTTCGGAAAGGATGGAGGAACAGCCAATCTGATCGATGTGGGCAGTGAAGACCTCTATCAGCCGGGCAAAGGTTACGGTTTTGTAACAGAAAAAAACAGAAGAGAGCAGAAGTTGCTGCAGATCCGGGAACTGAATTCCTCTTTTGATACGATGTACTGGTATCAAAACGAACAGCTGTCCTTCCTGAAGGAAGATGAGAACGGCTGCTATCTGGATTCTGCGGAAGAAGTGGCAGCGTTGGAGAGGCAGTCGGGAGAACCGATGTCTGGCTCACCCAGGAGGATTCCGCTGATCTTCAAGGTAGATGTACCCAGACAGGGGAACTACAGGATCACCCTGACCATCCGCTCAGAAGAGGAAATGGGAGAGATACTGATCTTCACCGGAAGAAGACGGCTGGCTTTTCATGGCACAGTGGGAGCCGGTGAGTTTGTCTATACCATGACGGTAAATGTCTGTGATATAGTACCGTCGGGACAGACCCATATTTTTGCGGATAAGACCGTAGATATTGCAGTATTGGCAGACAGACCACGGATCAGTGGACTCATGATCGAAGAGATGAATTGTCCGACCATTTACCTGGCAGGAGATTCCACGGTGACGGATCAGCCCGGAGATTATCCTTATTATCCCGGTACCTGTTACTGTGGCTGGGGTCAGATGCTTCCGGCTTATCTGGACGCGAGACTTTCGGTGTCAAATCATTCCCATTCGGGACTGACCACCGATACTTTCCGCAAGGAAGGACATTATGCGGTGATCGACCAGTACAGTAAACGCGGCGATTATGTGTTTTACCAGTTTGGCCACAATGACCAGAAGCTTCCGGAATTGCAGGCCAGAGGCGGCTATCAGGCAAACCTCCAACGCTATATTAAGGAAAATCAGGCAAAGGGAGTATACCCGGTACTGGTGACACCCATTGCAAGAAATACCTGGAGACTGCGGGATCAGACTTATCTGGATCTACTGGAGGAATTCGCGGATGTATGTCTGGAACTGGGAGCACAGTACGGAATTCCGGTGCTGGATCTTCATGCCCACAGCAAGAAATATGTGTTGGAAAAGGGCTTACAGGATGCCAAACCCATCTTTTTCCCCGGGGACTATACCCATACCAATGACTTCGGTGCTTATAAGATGGCAGGATATGTGGTACAGGAGATCCGGGAGAAATGCAAAGGTCATTCTGAAAGAGCCTACGCTTATCTGGCAGAGTGCGTGACGGATGGTTTCGGCGCATGGGAGCCTGTGGGACAAATCAATGTTCCTAAGAAACCGGAGGTCTACAAGGACATTCCGGATCCTGCAGGAGATCAGGTGCTGTTGTCTGAGGCAGAGCAGCTGGAACGTGTGGTCAGACTGTGTCTGAAAGAGGAATTGCTGTAACAGGACAGATATTGTACCGGAAAATAGAAGTGAAGAAATGACAGGAATGAAAAATAAGCAGGAATATGAGGAGGAACTCGAAATGGGAAAAGGTGGTTTTACCTTACCGGGAGAATCAGGATATGAAGAACTGACTCTGAAAATGGCGGAAAAATGGGGAGCAGATGTGATCCGTGACAGTGATGGAACCGTGCTTTCCGACGAAATCACCCATGCCGGTTACGGAATCTATTCTACCATTTGTATTATCAGAGATCACAATGCCTGGGCAAAGGAGAATCAGGACAAATTACAGCAGACCTTCCTGTGCACACCGCCCCAGGTAGCAGAGAGTGACACCCTGACCATCGGACTGATGGACAGCTTTTTTGCGGAGCAGTTCCGGATCAATGATAGCGCAGAGAGTCTGGAATATTGGGAGATTTATGACAGAACTACCAATGTGAAGATCGACAATGCGGACTGGAGCTATGACAAAGAGAAGGGAAGCGTGTCCCTAAGCGGCATCATCCCTTTTCATAAGTATACAGTAAGCTTCTTAGCCTATCGTATCTGGGAAGAAATCTCTATGTACAATCATACTACGAACCACTGGGACAAGGAGCATCTGATGCAGATCGATCCCAGATATCCTGAGACTCAGGAGTATCTGCTGGGCTGGATGAAGCACTGGTGTGAGACCCATCCGGATACCACGGTGGTGCGCTTTACCTCCATGTTCTACAATTTCGTATGGATCTGGGGCAGCAGTGAGAGGAACCGGAATCTGTTCTCTGACTGGGGTTCCTATGATTTCACTGTGAGCGTTCCTGCTTTACAGGAGTTCGAGAAACAATACGGATATCGCATGACAGCGGAAGATTTTATCAATAAGGGACAGCTGCATGTGACTCATATGCCTGGCAATGCGAAAAAGGCGGATTGGATGGCATTTATCAATGATTTCGTTATTTCCTTTGGCAGGAAGCTGATCGATATGGTGCATTCCTACGGCAAAAAGGCTTATGTCTTCTATGACGACAGCTGGGTAGGCGTGGAGCCTTATAATGGCAGATTTCAGGAGTTTGGTTTTGACGGACTGATCAAATGTGTATTCTCCGGTTATGAAGCCAGACTGTGTGCGGGCGTGGATGTGCCTACACATGAACTGCGTCTGCACCCCTATCTGTTCCCGGTGGGGCTGGGCGGTGCTCCGACTTTCATGGAGGGCGGCAATCCCACACTGGATGCGAAAAAATACTGGAACAGCGTAAGACGTGCCCTGCTGCGTGCGAAGATCGACCGGATCGGTCTCGGCGGATACCTTCATCTGGTGGAGGGTTTCCCGGATTTCTGTGATTATATTGAAAAAGTGGCAGATGAGTTCCGTCTGATCCGCAGCTTCCACGATGCGGGAGAACCTTACCGCATCAAGACCCGTGTGGCAGTGCTGCATTATTGGGGAAGCTTACGTTCCTGGACCTTGTCCGGACACTTTCATGAGACTTATATGCATGACCTGATCCACATCAACGAAGCTTTGTCCGGACTTCCTGTGGATGTGAAATTTATTTCCTTTGAGGATGTAAAAAATGGTATACTGAAGGACGTAGATGTCGTAATCAATGCAGGTAGAGCCGGAAGCGCCTGGAGCGGCGGGGATGCCTGGAAGGATGAGGAGCTTGTTACTGCACTTACAAAGTGGGTACACGAGGGAGGCTGCTTTATCGGTGTGAACGAGCCTTCCGCTGTGGAAGGATATGATACGTATTTCCGTATGGCACATGTGCTGGGAATTGACGAGGACACCGGCGCAAGAGTCTGTCACGGCAGATGGACCTTTGAGACAGCGGATCCTGAGCATCTGATCCCAGAGGGCGCAGATGTGGAAGCGAAGGAGAACCGGTATCTGACGGATGGAAAAGCACAGGTACTTCTGGCAGACGGCGGGAAGCCACTGATCACACTGAATCATTTCGGCAAGGGACTGGGAATCTATCTGTCTTCCTTCCAGGTGAACCTGTGGAATACCAGAATGCTGTACCAGCTGATCCGTTATGCCGGTGGAGAAGGCACCTTCGGCAGCTATATGACGGATAACCTGTATACGGAATGTGCTTATTACCCGGAGAGTAAAAAACTGGTAGTCATCAACAACAGTGATACTGAGCAGACTACCACCATCCCCACGGAAGCGGGCGCATGTACGGTAACCATTGCACCTTACGACACTACCTTTGTAGAAATCAGATAACCAACGATAACGATCAGGGCGGAAATCCTGTGTTCGTTTTCTGAGGGAGCAGAACGCAAAGGAGGCAGAGAATGCATAACGAAAAAGAAAGACCTACGGAATATTTCCCGGACGGAACTCCCATAGATGACTGGTTTTATGATATAGGGATGCCGGAGCTTGAGGAACTGGGCAGACCCTATGTCCTCACAGAGTACGGGATCTGGGACGACGGAAAAGTTTATACCAAAGAGATCCAGAAGGTGATCGACCTGGCGGCAGAAGAGGGCGGTGGTGTCCTGGTGGTGCCGCCGGGAACCTATCTGACGGGAGCACTTTATTTCAAACAGGGAGTGAATCTCTATGTTTCCGCCGGTGCGACGTTAAAGGGCAGCGATGATATCTCGGATTATGATCTGGCCGAGACCCGGATCGAGGGAGAGACCTGCCTGTATTTTACGGCACTGATCAATGCGGACGGTCTGAATGGATTTACCATGTGCGGACCGGGCACTATTGACGGTAACGGACTTAAGACCTGGAAAGCCTGCTGGCTGCGCTGGAAATGGAGTAACGGCACCAACAAGGATGGTCAGAGACCCCGGCTGGTCTATCTGTCCAACTGTAGAAATGTGCGGATCGCCGGTCTGAATTTACAGAATTCCCATTTCTGGACCACACATATTTATAAATGTGACCATGTAAAATACTTGAACTGCCATATTTATTCCCCGGCAGGTCCTGTTGCGGCACCCAGTACGGATGCCATTGATATCGATGTGTGTACGGATGTGTTGGTGAAAGGCTGTTATATGGAAGTCAATGACGACTCTGTGGTGCTGAAGGGCGGTAAGGGCCCCTGGGCGGACAGCCAGCCGGAGAACGGCTCCAATGAGCGGATTCTGGTGGAGGATTGTGTCTATGGCTTCTGCCATGGGTGTCTCACCTGCGGTTCGGAATCAGTACATAACCGCAATATCATCATGCGCAGGATTCAGATCAAGGGGGCAGCGAGACTGTTGTGGCTGAAAATGCGGCCGGACACCCCGCAGCACTATGAATATATCACGGTGGAGCAGATCGAAGGCCGGGTAAAGGAGTTCCTCAAGATTTATCCCTGGACCCAGTATTATGATCTGAAGGATCGGAAGGACCAACCGCTGTCTTATGCGGAGCATATCACGATGAAGGACTGTGACTGCATCTGTGATACCTTTTTTGATGTGATGCCGGATGAGAGCCAGTATCTGCTTTCCGATTTTACCCTGCAGGATCTGCGGATCAGGGCAAGAGTGGATAACTTTTCGGAAGACAAGTTAAGAAGTGTAGTATATGAGAATGTACAGGTGGAAGAAAGTACGGAGCCTGCGGAGAGCTGGCATGAAGTGAAGGGCTTCCAATAATGAACCAGCATCGAAAGGTAAATTTACTTTAGTGCCTGCCATTTTGGAAAAATATTTTTTGAACACTTTTTTGAAAATTCAGAAAGTTATCCACATCGTATGATTGCACGGGGGCGTTTTTCAAAAAAATGTTTATAAATTTCATTTTCCTCTTGGAAGGCATCACCTTCTTTGCTAAAATAATCTCAGTTGTGGATTGCTTTATGCAATTCTCTTTTATATGATGTCGGGGTCAAAAGCCCCCGACTTTGATGCCTACGGATTGTTCCGTGCTACGCACTCCCACAATCCTACCCAATATTCGCATATCGTGGGATTATCATCCCACTTTTATGCTCATATCGGGGCGGGTCCTAAGGTCTTTCACCCACCTATGAGCAAGCTCATGTGGGCTTAGACCTTTTGACCCTGGCATCTTTATATGAGATAAAGTCCGGGAGGTATCGATATGCATATAGCAGTGTGTGATGATAATGTAGCCGACAGAAAGCAGCTGGAGCGTCTGTTAAAGCGGGAATCCGACAAAAGAGCAGCGTCTACGGGTATCATTTATACCGATTCTTTCGGTAATTCTACCTCACTGCTGTCCAATCCCATGCAATACGATGCCTTCTATATTGATATGTGTCTGACGGAAGGCATCACCGGTACAGAAGTGGCAAATGCGCTGATTGCCCAGGGGGTCAACGCACCCATCGTGCTGTGCTGTTCCAAGATCAATTACAGGGAACAGACCTATCCGGAAAATGTTATTTTTCTGGACAAGCCCATCAAAGTAGCGGAACTGGGACAGAGTATTGACCATGCTCTGGATATTATGTCTAAGGCAGTTCCTCTCATAGAGCTTCGAGAGGATGAAGATACCGTCTATGTCACCGAACCGGACATCCTCTACGCCGAAGAAGAAGGCCGGAATGTCATCGTCACCCTGAAGGACGGCCGCACCGTAAAAGTAGCCACCACCGCTATCAATTTGTTCTCTCAGATAGAGAATCACCCTACCTTCTTCGCTCCCACCGTCAAGACGATCCTTAACGGCAGATACATGGAGAAGCTGGGCTTCCGCAAAGTCATCATGTGCGATGGCAAAAAATTTGCTCTGCACAGAGACTGTGTTGCTTATGCGAAACAGCTGCTGGCGGAATATCATGCGTAAAAAAGACTCCACTCTCTCGAATGAAGTCTTAGAAAATTTGAACTCGAAGTTCTCAGAAAATCCCCCGTATCGTCGTTCCTTTTCCGGGTTCACTTTCCAGTTCCAGTTCAGCGTGGCTCTTGGCGATGATATGTTTTACGATAGCAAGGCCCAGTCCCGTGCCGCCGGTGGATTTGGAGCGGCTCTTGTCCACACGGTAGAAGCGCTCGAAGATCCTCTCCTGATGCTCCTTGGAGATGCCGATGCCGGTGTCTTTTACCACCAGATAGGTATGCCCCTCTCTGGCATAGGTCTGCACATCCACACTTCCTCCCGGATTGTTATACCGGATTGCGTTATCACACAGATTATATAAAAGTTCTTCCATCATCTGGCGATTGGCCGTCACATAGCATTCCGTGCCGTTCAGCGCTATGGTCACCTTGTGTTTCTCTGCACTCATTTTCAGCATTTCCACACAATTCTGCGCCATTTCATGAAGATTCAAAAGCTCCGTATCCGCTTCCTCTTCCGTTCCGTCCAGCTCCGACAAACGAATAATATCATTGATCAATGTAAGTAGACGATTTGCGCTGTTATGAATCCCGTGAGCAAAACGCACCGTATCCTGCTCCGAAGCCATGCCGGTCTCGATCAGCTCCGCATAGCCGGAAATGGATGTCAACGGGGTCTTCAGTTCATGGGACACATTTGCACTGAATTCCTGACGCATTCTGGCATTTTTCATAATGTCCTCATGCTGTTTGCGGATCATGGTCATGAACGGTGTCAGTTCCTCATAGGTCTGCATCTCTGTACATTCCCCGATATTCTGTGCCAGTTTCTCAATGGGAGCCACCAGCTTCGTGGTCAGCACTCTGGCCGCCACCATGCACAGCACCAGCAGCACCACAAAGATCCCCACCATCATGGGCAGCGCCTGACTGAAAATGCTGTAAATGCTTCTGGCATCCTTGGACAGTCGCAGGATGCTGCCATCTTCCAGACGGATGGCATAATAAAAGGTGGACTGGGACAAGGTCTCGGAATTCCGGACTGCTTCACCTTCGCCGTCCCGCATGGCTTCCTGAATCTCCGGACGGGAAGCGTGATTCCCCATGGCCACAGAATCTGCCTCATTATCATACAATACCTGTCCGTCACTGCCGATCAGCGTCAATCGCAGATCCGATTCCACCGGCACTCCGTTTTCCTTGATCTCTTCTACCGAAGAACAGCTTTTTAACAGGGAACCATAGCTTTTCAGATCCTCCAGCACCTGTCTGCGGAACAGATCATAATACACGACTGTGATCAGTACCATGGTAAGCAAAATCGTTACCGTGGCAATGAGGATCATCATTTTGTTAATCTTTTTCTTCATCTTCTGTTACGCTTTCTCGCCGTTCATAATGTATCCCACATTACGCACGGTCTTGATCAGACTGCCCTCTTCCTTCAGTTTCTGCCGCAGCGTCTTGATATGCATGTCCAACGTCCGGGATTCTCCCTCAAAATCGATCCCCCAGACGCGGTCCAGGATCAGTTCTCTGGTGGTCACAATGCCCGCATTGGTCATCAGAAGCTTTAACAGCTCATATTCTTTGTAGGTCAACTCCACAGGCTCCTTGCCTACCGTGACAGAATGTTTCTCTCGGTCTAGCACAATGTTCCCCAGCTTCAGCACCTTATCTTTTTCCTGACTCTTCTGACTTCTCCTGAGCATTGCCTTTACCCGGGAAATCAGTTCCATGACACCGAAGGGCTTCGTAATATAATCATCTGCCCCCAGATCCAGTCCCTTGACCTTGTCGATCTCCGTGGTCTTCGCCGTGACCATGATCACCGGCACCAGCACCGTGTCCTGTCTGGTACGCAGCTTTTTCACAATGCTCAGACCATCCTCGTCCGGCAGCATGATGTCTAATAAAATCAGATCCGGTGTGGTATCATTCAGCGCCTCATAGAAATCCATGGCGGAATCAAAACCTTTTACCTCATAGCCCACATTGGCCAGGGCAAAGGTCTCGATCTCCTGAATATTTTTGTCATCCTCTACTACATAGATCAAAGCCATCTCACAGCACTCCTCTCTGACTGTGCTTTCTCCTCTTAACTATACCTCGGTAAATCCTCACTCCGCAAGCAGTTTTGCATTCTTTTCCGCAAGACGTTCCTGCTTTGTGGGCGGTAACTGGTATTTCTCACGGCATGCCAGCACTTTGCTCTGGAAGTCCTTGTTATCTTCCTGGCGCAGTTCATCCAGGTAAGCGTGGGTATCGAATTCATCCTCATTCACCTGTACCAGACAGACTGCAATATTGGAGCAGTGGTCGCTGACACGCTCAAAGTTCGTAATGACATCGGATAAGATGAAGCCCAGTTCAATGGTACATTTTCCCTTACGGAGTCTGCGTACATGGCGTTGCTTCACATCCAGGCTCAGTCCATCGATGACTTCCTCCAACGGCTCCACCTGTCTTGCCAGATTCAGATCTCCGTTCTTAAAACTGGTCATGGTAAGATCCAGCACATCGTGTACCGCTCTCTCGAATACCTTCAGTTCCTCCTGCGCCTTCTCGGAGAATACCAACTGCTTGTCATGCATCTCCTGTGCCGCTTCCTTGATGTTGCGGGCATGATCGGAAATTCTCTCAAAATCGCCGATGCAGTGCAGAATCGTATTTAAAGTCTCACTATCCTTATTGGAAAGCTGTTTGGAACTCAATTTCACCAGATAGGTTCCCAGTTCATCCTCGAAGCGGTCCACATCCGTCTCCATCTGTGCCACCTGCTCTGCTTTCGCCTCATCGAAATTATGCAGCAGCTCCATAGCCAGATCCATGGCTTCCCTGGACTTATCCGCCATCACAGAAGCCACCAGTCTGCTCTGCTCTACGGCATAGGCAGGCTTCTCCAGGAAACGTACATCCAGTAAGCTTAAAGTCTTGTCTGTCTCGGACATTTCCTTCACGTCCTCATGGGTCGGCAGCGTCAGGCAGGCTAGCTTCACCAGACCGTTGGAGAAGGGAAGCAATACCAGCGTAGCCGCGATATTGAAGCAGCTGTGAACTACTGCGATTCCAAAAGGTGTTGCCACTTCTCCCAGAAAAGCAAAGGGATGAATGGCATTGGCAGTATAAAAGATTCCAAGGAATAATATCGTTCCGATAATATTGAAATACAAGT
>ERZ779865.558-NODE-558-length-32371-cov-3.726606_pt1 | contig 32371 bp, 26 predicted proteins | sample MGYA00433088_ERZ779865 | MGnify/ENA primary metagenome ERZ779865 (study PRJEB29588, sample SAMEA2151703) | human gut metagenome | biome: human gut; feature: human-associated habitat; material: faeces | place: Denmark | collected 2008/2010 ... | reverse complement strand
CGCAAATATCCGAATTTTCATCCTCCTCTTTGACGAGGTTGAGCTTCTCAAATGGAATTGTAAGATAGTCATATAGCGTTTCAGCTGTTGGCATATCGTAACGCATTCGACTACCATCCTGAAAGTCATACCAGATACACTTGCGTACATCTTCGTAGAGCCACCACTGAATGATGTCGGCTCTATCGTTCAATTCTTCTTTGAGAATTCGCAGCAGGGCAGTCAGATACAGATTGTTGACATCAAAAACTACGGATGTATCGCAGATTTTATTGAGTGCATCACCAAACTCATTCATTCTCGTATCCTGTGTCTGAATATCTGCGATAGTTTGGCAGAAAAGCTCTTTAGAAATCACTCGCATTGTCCTCCATGAAATTTGATTTTTGTTTATTGCTAATGTTGATTTCCGTGCTGATTCGTGCTAAAATAAATATGATTGAAATAAGAACGGAGAAAGTTACGTCTAGGAGCACAACTCCGCATTGCAGTTTATACAATTTTGATAAACTGCGTTACAGTAAACAGAAAGCCCTGTCCTTTACGGATGGGGCTTTCTTATTTCTTATTCAACACGTGTATATCCGTGGTCAGCTAACCACTTATGTACTTCATTCGTGACGTCTACCGTATCGATGGAATAGCTGTTAACTCCAAGTTTTCCATTGGAAAGATTCATGCCGATATTGTAAATGAGCTTGTGGCCTTTCATTTTGCCGATGGTCGTTGTGCTTCCTGCGGCGAATGTTTTGACTCCGACGCCGAGTTCCGAGTTATTCTCGTAATCCAGCTCTTTGTAAGTAAAATTGTCTTGTACGAGAATCAGTTTTTTGAAAATCTGATGACTCTGCAAGATGCCATTGTGAATGGAAAGGCAGTTTTGCCAATCGGCTTCAAAATCAATCCAACTTCCAAATACAGAAGCTGTCAATGGAGCATTAGGACTCTGATTGATGGCTGCCGCCTCTTGAAGTAGTAACTTCTTGGGCGTCTTGCATTCCGCTACCGGATAGTTAATTTCACCTTTACTTAGCATATTAGCAAATGCTTTGACGGCAAGCTTGCCAAAGATAACGCAAAAACATCCGCAGAAACCAAAAAATGCGCCAAGCAGATAGAATACAAGTGTTGCCGTATGGATGCTTTCGGGGTCGTATCTCTGCGCTGATGCCTCCGAGATGACAAGGCCAATCGGAATCAGCAGCAAGATAATGCCGAAAATTATAAAGGCGATTCCCATTGTTACCCACATCCGGCCCGTACCTGCCGGGGTCGCATATTTCAGTGCTCTTTTCCGTTCTTTCTCAGACGGAATCATCTTATCCTTTTTGGCTGCCATGATTTCCTCCTCCTTTTAATCGTGAAATGCCGAGGTACCCAAGCTCCTGCACCTGCCGCAGCAATATACTCTGCAAGGTTCTTGTCCTGTATCGGCAGCGTGCCATCAATCTTTCGGCCACCATCCAAACATTTCTGAGATGCTTTTTTATTGCGTACCGCTTCCATTTTTCATATTTCCAGCAGATGGTACTCTCAAATACCACACAGCAATTACTTTATCATCGTCATTATCAAAGAACGACCAGTATGTTTGCGTATCTGCATATAGATAATGGCCGAGAACACATATACAGCAGCGTGTCTCGTTTGTCTGCAAAAATTCTTTTAGCCGTGGGCGTTCGTTCTTTTTGAAATCTATCCTTTTTGCAATAGGAAGATACTCGCGAGCAAATTGGTTCATATCTCTTAATCTCAAGTACCCGTCATATCTCATTCCATCCGGTTTGATAATCGTAAAAGGCCATGTATGTATATGGTCATACGCTGTACCCACACATGTGACAGAACATGGCTGTCCGAGATACTTCTTATCTGGTTCTTTGCGAACAATTTCTTTTGCCATCGTTTTACAAAACGCGTCATTAAGCGTTTCTCCTTTTTTGTGTTTACTCGATTCAGGTGTAACGAGGGATAAACATAAACTCCCAATTTCCGCTTTTCGCGTTATATCTTCGCACAACTGTGCCGTCACGAATAAAGATGACACCGTTTCTTTTGATAAGTGGTTGTTCTTCACCAACGAACTGCATTGATTCCAGCTCCTCGATGGTGTAGTTCTGCCTGAGCAAAGTTTCGGTTTCTTGATTTTCATTGACGCCAACAAATCGTTTTGTGCCAAGAATAGAGCTTGCTGCAAATTCAAACATTGCATCTGCACCTCCTTTACTGTGTAATAAAACAATAATCTATGTGTTTTCTTCGAAATTCCGGGGCTTTACTTTTTTCTTGAGATAATTATCTATATTTAATCCTTGACGAGATGTTTTCTTTGCTTTTTTATTGAGTGCGCAGAACTGTGTAAACAATGCTTGGAGAGATATTGTACTTGGAAGCAATCTCTGTAATTGGAATATCCGGATGTGTCTTCACATCTGCTATGATTTTCTTGTTGCGTTCAATTATCTTCGCACGACGCAAAGTTAGCACGCCAGATACGCGATGACTTACATACTCATCAGAATGACTCAGAATCTTATAAACTCTCGCACGGCTCAGCTTATACTTCTTTGTCAACTCGGTAGCCGAAACGCCGTTGCGATATTCATCAATGATATGCCGGTTTCTATCTGGAAACGGGCTTCTGGACTTTACAGCAGTGCGCTCATATTTTCTGTAATCCAGCTGCCGTAGAATACTGTAACAATGATAACTGCTCAGCTGATACTTTTCAGAAATCGTTTCTACAGACATTCCTGCAACATAATCGTTAAGTATCTGCTCGTTCCGCACCTTTATGTTTTCGTGGTTCACAAAGCTGCCCTCTTTTCTTTATTCCTTATTTATACTCATGTAGTCATCATCATCTGTGGACAATGCGCTCAGATTTATCGTCTCGCTTTCCGGAATCAAAGTTGCCCTTACAACATATCTCTGATTCGTTGCCCCATAATATCCGAACGGGTAACAGGTATACATGTACAGCCTGTCATCTGAGTCTCCGAGATTCACAAGTACAGTGCCGTCGCTCGCTACAATCGTTCCCGCATCTGCCGTTACATTCCCGCTTCGGCAGGAATCGACCTCATAAGCGTATCGGCCATATTCTGTTGTTACGGTAAAAATATCCCCGACACTTGCGTATTGTAACAGCGAAAACACGCTGCTATTGTGTGCTGCAAGAAGATGACATCCGGGGTACCCGATTTGCGAGGTACCCGTATACTCATAAACACCTTGCGCGGTATTTATCATGGACTGGTCGTCTCCCCAATATAACCTGCTACTGAGCCCAATTTCGTCACAAGTTATAGATGCGTAGCTTTGCCCATAGGTTGGTGTAGATACCTCACTCCACACATATGTTGTTGAATTCAGGATTCTCTGTCTTTCTTCTTCCTGTTGAACTGCCAGTTTTGCAGCTTCTTCTTTTTGAACAATCTGATGCTTGGCGTTTTCGAGCATTACCTCAACGGGATACCTTGCAATGTCTCTTCTCAGAATCTCCCTTTGGAATTCAAGAACTGTATCTACCGTTTGCGTCTGCGTATCTTTCTGTAATAGCCCTTTTACGCTGACATTATAGCTGCCGATAACTCCGACAACCAGTACAGCCAGTGCAATGACTTTTGTTTTGATAGTTACATGTCCCATTTTATTCCTGTCTCCCCTACCCTGTTTCTATGGGATAAGGTACCCGTTTTATGAGGTACCCGTTTATCGCTCTTGTTTTTTGAATGACTGTTTTATAAAGGATGAATGTATTTTACCGATAAGCTATCTTATTGCTGTTGAAAAATTCACATATCTCGTCCATTAAATGAATGCTTTCGCTTAGACTTGGATAGAACACACTGAATGCGTGCGTCAACTGCTTATTCTTTGGATAATCAATCAATGTACAATATCTTCCGTACTTTTCGGCAGCTTCATAAACATCAACCGTATACGAGTGCAGCATATCGCTTCTACTGGTAACAAATAGCGTTGCCGGAAGTGACTTGATGATTTCTGGATTGGTGGGGTTGATGTATGGATAAAAACCGGCTTTTTTATATCCGCGTCCATACAGGTACTTCGGCATAAACAAGCCAATCTTATCTTTTCTGGTTGTGTAGAACATTCCACTAATAAATGCGGCAGCTGTGATTTTTGTCGTCATTGGTCTTACCTTGAATTCTCTCGCCACCTCAGGACTGCCTTGAACAGCGAGAATATACAACGCAAGGTACGCGCCTGCACTATCTGCCGTCAGGTATACGGGAACGCCCCAATCATAATCTCTCTTTGATTTTCTTTTGTTGATTTGGTTTATTTCATCTTCCGTTACGCCCCATATGGCTCGCAGAACTTTTTTTTCTTCTTCTTGGTGTTTTCTTGCTGCCTCAATTCCGTCAATTACATCCTGCATCTGCTCAAATACAGTCACCTCCGGAACCAGTCTATAATTTACGCTGATTACAAGGTACCCGTTCTGCGCAATCCTGATATTGAATCTTGTATTGAAGTCTTTATCCCCCATTACAAGCCCTCCGCCATGAATATTGATGATGACGGGAATATCCGGTTTTGCATCTGTTGGATATATCATGTCGAAGGTTTGAAGTTTATCTTCGCCATACTGAATATTTCTTTCAATATTGATTTTCCGAGGCTTTCTGTATCCTCTGTTCTGCTCTTCCACTTGCTTCTCAAAGGCTTTTCTTTGCTTTTTAAACACTGCTTCCATCATACTCATGGCTTCTCTCCATTTTTTCAATTTGAAATTTTAAAACGGGCATTCCATCATTGGAGGCATCTCGTCGTGGTTATGATGTGGACTCAGCATCTCTGTCGTTTTGATTCCATTTTCCTTCCGGCTTTTCTCCACTGCCTGCGAAATTGCCTCTTTGACTTTTCGATGATTCTTGACATGCTGAATCAAAAGTTCCGGTGTTCCTACATCAGAAGAACAGATTCGAATCGTACCTGTTTTATTTAACTTTTCAAAGATGTTTTGCGTCGCAGAAATGTCTCTGATTCTGTTCAAGTTCGAGTTCGCCCTTTTCGTTCTTGACGGCAAACTCCTTGAACATCGGATGTAGGTTATAGCCAAACTTGTTGGCTTTCAGCACTTTTGCGTGCTGTCTGAAAAGCAAAACATTCTCAAAAGGCATTGCCATAACTTCATCGGGGTTGATGACATTACGCTTGCCTTCGCCAAGAGATAAGGAATAGCCCTGATTCATAGGACGATAGCCAAGAACCGTAGGACGATTATCCTTGACGCTCTTGGATACGACTGTCATGACACCGCTCTTATAAGAAATGAAATCAGCAGTCGTTTTATCGTTAACACCAAGGCACAACAAAGTATCACAGCAACCGATAATGGTCTCGGCGTTCGTCTCACCGTAGGTCTCCTGCAGCTGTGAATATGTCTGGCAAATCATAAAGATACCGATTTTACGAGAACGAACGGTAGAAATCAGAACTTCAAAGTTCGGAATCATACCGATGTTAACGAACTCGTCCAGAATCATATTTACTGTATTACGGGTCTTGGGGCCATAGGTATCTGCTGCGTCGGAAATATCCTTGAACAGGAAGTTGAACAGCAAAGAAGTGATAGGCTTCATGGCCGCACTCTTATCAGACATAACGCAGAACAAGGCCGTCTTCTTTTTAGAAGGATGGTCGCCAATCGAAGCAAGGTCGATATCTTTGTTGCGAAGAATACGGCGCAAATCGCGCATCTGGAACAGCTGCATGCGCTGACCAAGTCCTGTGATGAACTGAGGTCTTGCGTTATCAGAGTTCTGCTTGAAGATTGACCATGCAAGCTGTGCGGGATTATCCAGAGGAATGTCCTTAAAACACTCTTCCCATTTTGCAAGGTCGTTGTTCAAAAGCAGACGATAAATTTCATCGATATGAAGCGGTGCGCGGCGGTCTACCCAGTCATCGATGTCTGCGATATACTTTTCGACCCATGCCGATACATATTCATCACCGGTCAACGAGGCATCGATAGCGCTGTCGCGCTGCCCGTTTTCGAGGTCTTGTTCGGCCTTTCTCTTTGCAAGTTCTCTTACGCAGTAATACTTATCATTCATAATGGTAGATTCATCCTGAATGATAGTAATGAACTGCTGGCAGTCATTGCTGTCGATAGAGAGGTCTTTACAGAGTTCAATAATAGACTTGGTGAACTTTTCTACTTTGGCACTTTCATTTCGATATGCCTGATAGAAGATGATAGCTTTCAAAAGGTTGGCTTCGCCGCCGTCCCAGAACTCATCGCCTTCACCGGAGTTCTTCATGATAGCATCTGCAAATTCGGCAATACGCAGTTCGTTTGCATTGCCTGTTTTGGGGTCAATGATTTCGGATACGCAGTCCCAAGAATCGGAATACAGCAGGTCAACAAGGTCGAACAGCTTTACTTCGTATCCGTTATCCAAAAGGAACTTGCGCATATCATTGTGGATTTCGCCCTTGGGGTCGGTAATAACCATGGAGGCTTGGTTCTTAACTGATTGGAATACAGCAGACCGAACAAAGCCGTAGGACTTACCGGAACCGGGGGAACCGAAAATCATGATGTTTCTGTTGCCGGGAGAGTTGTTTGCCAAACAAATAGCTTCCTTGCCTTCTTTATCCAACTGGCCGAGAATAATTCCTTCCACATCTTTGACAGGGCCGATTTCGAAATGCTTATGGATTTCTTCCGGCTGCATCCAGTCAGCAGAGCCATAAAGAGGATTCGCGGCGACCGCAACACCTCTGTCATCTTCATGCGCTTCCTTTGCAAGGTCTTGGTTTCTGAACTCCATTATAAATAGGAAGCCGGAAATGGCTAACGTAATAATGAGGGTGTAAATCAGACCGTTCGCTCTGATAAGTGCGTAGATTGGGCAAAGCAGAAAATTGATGCTGGTATTATCAGCTCCCAGTAACCCGTTTGTAGATACTCTATAAGCACTTTCTGCAAAGTATCCGCCAAGGAACGAGCTCAGAAAAGCGATAACACCGTACTTGACCAGCTTTTGCTTTGTGGAATTCAGACTGTTATACCAGTCTTTGAGTTTTGTTATCTTTTCTTTCACGCGTCAACACCTCCTGTGTGCGATGAAAGAGAAACAAATCATTACCATGTTTCTCCCACACTCCTTTCTGAACATAAAAAATAAGCCTTGTCCGATGTGTGAACTCGAACAAGACTTTGCGGAGATAAGTGCTTCTGAGTACACTTATCTTTATATTCATTATATACTGATTTTTGCGCTATGCTATATGGTTTTCTTTACGAAAAATCGAATAGGTTTTTTCATAAAAAATAATTTTTTACTAAACAATTGTGCTTTTAAAAAGCAGGTATGAGTTTTCCATTTACAATATTATATATACCGGGAACATTTAAAGTTCCTTTAGTAAGTTCCATGCCTATCACATAGGATTCAGATAAAGGATTTTCTCCTACAAATGTAATTGAAGATGCGCATTCAATATCATAGACGAGTGATACAACATATGGAATGTCTTTAATCAAACAATTAACTTCAATTGTTCCAAAAGTATTGGTGTCATAAATAGACAACGTCCAATCGTTATGCAAATGCTCAGAGATGAATTTTTCTATTATAGAATGTCCTTTGTCATTTGCGGCAATATCTTTATCATACCAAACTGTACCGCCCCATAAATGACCAGTTTTCATAAATTATACCTCCTAAAAACAAAATAACCCCATCATCACAATTGACATGGTTTGTGACGATGGGGTTATGATTTATTATGATTTTTAATTATATCAATATTGATAAAATTGTCAATAAATTTTATGTTTTATATGCAGTGTGTAAATTACATACGCCTATAAAACTTTTCCAAATATTCTAACGCAAATTCATTATATTTCTTCATGTGTTCTGTAGGATTATGTTGTTTGTAGCTTTCGTATGTATCAAATTTTTCAAAATAAAAAAGCAATGAATAAAATGCCGAAATATCATCCGCGTTTTTGCCTGTGGTTGCAGTATAATATGGAGAATCATCTCCCGTTAAAAAATCGCCAGTAATTTTATAAAGTTCAAATTGTTTTTTCGTCAAATCAAACCACTCTTTTGGTAGGATACATGGATTTTCGCTTGCTTTTTTACAGTTTAATGCAAATTCGTCTGGATTTAGCGTTTTACCTATTGATTTGAGCATATTGGATATAAATCCAGCAAGTATATCACATATCCGTACTCCAGCACATTTTTTTGAATCTACTTCTGTTGTGTTTTTAAATATTGCTCTTATTGCAGTAGCGGTATCACGTTCACGGTCAACTTTAAGAATAACGTTTTTAGGATGCACACACATCTCTGCTAATGCAGCTTTTAAACCAACTGCGTTGATTTTATAATCAAATTCTACCGGATAATGTTTGACGGAAATACTGCTCAATTCAATGGCATGTTTCAAATTTGTAAGTGCAAGTGTCTCAGCATATTTTCTTTGTACGCTTTCGTCCCATTTTATTATGTCATTCAGTTTTGAAATCATACTTTTTTTAAAATATGAATCTTGATATGTGGTTAATAAATTTTCAAATGCCAATAATAAATTGCGGTCAGAGTATGTATAAAGAAATTTATTCAATGTATAATAGAATTCAACAACAAATTCTGGCTCATAAGGAAAATGAAAGGAAAAACATATCCCATCGCGCGTTAAAACTTCAAGTGGGTTAATTATATTTATTTGATATATTGCTTTTGTTTGAAGCAAAAATTGAAATAATGCCATATAGAAGTCGACATATCTATCACTAAAACTGCTAATTCCATAGCTATAATCTGCTTTTAATTTTTGTGATTTAAGCTCTGGCATAACACCTTTTACACCTGGGAAAAATTTAACTTTCCACGTATCTTCAATTTCCTGATATTTTTTTATTGCAATTATGTCATCTTGTGTACTCCATCCTACATAACATCCAACATAATATATAGGACCTTTTTCAAATCCATTACTTTTGCGCCAAAAATTTGGTATGCCATTTCTGAACCGAATATTCCCATTTTTGTTTGATTCGTCGAAATAGAAGTGATACATATTTTCATTTGCCATTATATTTCACCTATACATAAACAAAACCTTCCACCGCAGTCAGTGTGTTACTGATTACGATAGGAAGCTTGAAATCTATTGTGATGTCTGTATTATAGTATGTTTTGAAAATTGCGCAAGCCCCATTTTAATAGGACTACTTAATCAATATTTCAGTTCCAGAAGCCTTCTACATATGGCTCGTCATCCAAGTCATATTCTTCTGTATCTTCATCGTCGTCATCAGGCAAAAGCAGGTTATCATCTTCATTCGCGGGAATGTCTTCACGGATATCCTGCCGCGATACAAAGTAGTGTTATCCTCTACTGCCAAGGTTTTGATGTTCTGGATAGAGTCTTTGGTCTGGATAGGCATATCAATTTCGATGTCGAGTGTGTAAAGAAAGGTCACAAATGTCTTTAATGTCGCTTTTTACGTTTCTTTTTGGTTGCTTTTTGCCTAATATTTTGTTTTTCTTTTTTAGGAAACAGCAGTTGATATGCTGTATCTATACAACCAATCCAACTAATTGCCATTGCTATACTAATAATAATAGCAGCAACATATGTCGTGATTTCAGCAGCCGTTTCCGAACTTGTTATTTCACAAATTGCCAGTCCCACATTTTTTGCTTCATTGTCAATAGTATTAAAAATCGGGAAATATGACCCAATTGCACAAAAAGCAAATATTGCAGCTTTTCTTTTTCCTTCATTTTGAAAAACTATATATAATATAGCGGCAATCCCGATAGGGACTACAATATATAACCCAATAATATCCAAATATGACAATGTATCCAGAAATTCCATATTATTTATATTCCTCGTTTATTTTGTTAGCACTTTTTTAGTTTGCATCGCAACTTCTTCTTGGATAAAATACGCTTCCCCATTCACATAGTAGAGCTTTCCCTTCTCCGTATTCGGGAACGCATCAGTAAACGACTTATCGGTATCGACGAAATCCGACTCATCTGTTACATATTTTCCTCTGCTGCTCCGTTTTAATTGTCGAATATGCCCGCCGTTCTTCTTGAACTTTTCAAAGGTATAGGCTCCGACGACATTCTTGTCTACCCAGCATTTCAACTGCATTTTACCGTTGTTCATAGGCTCGAAGTGCTCATTTGCAAAAGCAATCAGCATAGGCTCAGCCGAATCAGTAGCCCAAAAGCGGTAGGCAAAGTTTTCATCCTTCATGGCTTCACCTTTTGAGTTTCGGACAAATGGAGAAGGAATACAAATGTCGTATCTATTCCCATCTGTGCCGATGAACATGCCGCACATAAAATATCTGTATTTCATAATATTTCCCTCATTGATATCGTTTATCTGGTGTTACTCCCTATCTATTTAGCTGTTTTCTTAATTTTTCAGTCCACTTTTCTTCTTTATAACTGACATAAATAAGACCACCAATATCTGACGGCATGGCACATTCTTGTGAGCAAATAATTGTAACGTTTTTAAGACCACATTTATGTATCATATAACCAAGCTCAATAAATACATTCGGTCTTGCTTGTTTATATTCTTTTCCGCCAGAATCTCTAACGAAATCGTCATCAGACATAAGAACAACGGCTTTGGAACATTCTTCTGCTTTTTTAGAAAAAGCGTCCCAAACATTTCCTGTGGCTTCAGAAATGTCAAGCGTTTTTACCTCAAATCCAAGTTCCTCACTAATAAAATCTTTTACATCAAGCATCATATCTCGATGTTGATGCGAATATGCAATAAATACGTTTCTTTTCATCATTGCTCCGTTTTCTCCCAGCTTAGTAGTAATTAAGAACTGTTCTAATTCAGTGATACGCTCCTGCTTCAATTTGGAAATATACTCCTGCATGTATTGCCAATCCGGTTTACGATTTCTGGTGGTCGGGAGCGTAATCACACAGTCTTTAATGTTGTCCCATCTAGTCATATACATCCAGTGGCGGGCATCACCATATATGGCTTTTCGAATTGCGGCGGTAAGGTACAAACCGATTGCTTCTGTCATTTTATGTGTTTTTAGTCTAATAGCATATGCGCCATGCAGGATGGCAAATGGCTCAGCTTGATAGAACGTTGCACCTACACAACCACCTGATGCAATAGTAATAACGTTTTGGAGAATTGTTGGACAATCCTTTTTTGCTGCATATCCCGAAAATCCTTGGTTGTTTCCAGCAGATGTAAGCAGTGGAATGGTGTGGGTTTCGTCTTTCATTGTTTGGAAATCATTCGCTTCCCCTTGAATTTTCTGTACCTCTACTATTTCAAAGAGGTCGGAAATTCTATACTCTTTCATTTTCATATAGTAATCTCCTTGGTTTAGTTCTGTTTAAATTCTTTTATGTATACTCTTTGATTGCAGTAACGATTGTTATGCAATCGCTTTCGTATTCATAATAATCTCATCTTTATACTTCACTACATCTGCGATGACTGCTTTTTCGATGGCGTGAATATATTTGTCCATAAAATCCCAGTCTGGTTGACCAGTTTTAAATACCGGAAGTAAAATTTCATATTCGTGGATTTTATTCCACGAGCACATATTATTAAATCCAAATACGGAAGACATCCATTTTAACAAACTCACAATATATTGCCCTGATTGTTCGCTCATGCCATTTGTTTTTGGAATAAGATTAAAAACGCGAGCATGAGTAACCATCGTGTATTCGCTTACTTGATAAAATGCGTTTCCGAACATATCAATTGTAATGGTGTTTTTGCAAAATGTTTTGCTTGGCAAGGTCGTTTTCCCAACGATTCCACAATTACCTGCACCTGCGCTGACTACATTGATTCCACTATTCCCAATATCGTCTTTTTTTATATCTATATTGCCAGTTTCTGAGTTGAACAAATCATCAAGTTTGAACTTTCTTGCTTCTTTCCAGCAGCCACTTCCAGATTCCGAGCTTTGTGATGCCCCCCCGTCGGTCAGCTTGGTAGCCAGAATATGTTTGTCCTCTTCGGTCAGCTCATAATCATTCAGTCCGGTAGCAATCAAATACTGCTCCAACTCGGCAATGCGCTCCTGCTCCAACTCGGCAATGCGCTCCTGCTCCAACTCGGCAATGCGCTCCTGCATATAGTTCCAGTCCGGCTCATGGGTTTCTGTCGCGGGCAAAGTAATTGTTATGTCTTTGATTTTCTCTAATTCAAATGACATTCCCCAATGAAAAGCCGACATACTCTTTCGAAGTGCTGTAATAATAAACAATGCGCTCATCTCATTCAGAGGAGTACCATCTTTAATAGAAGCGACTTTTACGTTGTTTCCAGTAAAATAGGCTTCTTCTTGATAGAACATCTCCGCCGTATCTTGTGCGAAAGAGATGGTTCTTGCCGGATTCAAAGCGGCTTCGTCATCCTTGATGTAGCCGCGAATACCATTGTTCTTCGAAGAACGTACTACATAAGGATGCGAGCCTTCAAACGGTCGGTCGGAAATATTTATGGCGTTTGCGTGGAAGATTCCGTTGGAACGCCGAATGTCCAGAACGTCACCGATTTTGAATTCTTTCCACATAGAGGTGTCGAAATTATTCATCTCGCCACCCCCCCGATTTGTGCCATCAATGCCCAGTCAGGGACAATGTGGGCGACAGAAGGAAGCGTGATGATGCTGTCTTTGATGTTGTTCCATCCAGCCTTGTTTACCCAATCATGGGTGTCATAGATGGCTTTACGAATGGTAGCAGCGAGGTACAAACCGATTGTTTCAGTCATCTTGTGCGCTTTGAGCTGGATAGCGTATGCGTCCTGTAGAACGGCAAACGGCTCCGCTTGATAGAATGTAGCGCCCGCATCACCATTTGAAGCAATGGAAATGACGTTCTGAAGGATTTTCGGGCAATCTTCTTTTGCCGCATATCTCGAAAAGCCCTGATTACTTCCGGTGGACGTAAGCAGCGGGATAGTGTGGATGTCATCTTTCTTTGTCGGGAAATCGTTTGCTTTCCCCTGAATTTTCTGCACCTCTACTTTTTCAAAGAGGTCAGAAATCCTATATTCTTTCATCTGCATATATGTACCACCAAAATCACTTGTTTTCCATCAGGCATTTGACACGGTAAGAAAGATACGCAGCGACAACGGCTTTGAAATCTTCCTCGGTCGGAGTGGTATCAATCTTTTTGTGGCTTGCAAAGGTCCAGTCATCGCCATTCAGCGAGATAGTATCACGAATAACTTCCTGTCCTTCACGGTAGTAATCGGTCTTCTTACGCTTATCGAGGATAATATCGACGATTTCGTTGTAGCGTTCTACTGCGTGGTCTTTATTCTGGAGGTTCTTATCGGATGAGGCTTTCTTTCGATTCTGACGTGCGTAGCCGTCATTGCTCATATCAATGAAGACAACTTCATTATCGACATCGTGAGGCTTGCCAACCTCAAACAGATAAATTGCCGTCTGAACGCCCGCCTTGCCACAGAAGATATCGGCACAGTGGATGCTGGCGAGCAGCGTGTTACTTTCGAGAATTTCTTTTGTAAAAGGCAGACCCTGACCGCTTCCGGCATTTTCCTGAATTAGCACAGCGGCTTTTCCGGTAGTCATATTGGAAAGAGCCTTTTTGACAAAGTTAAAGCCTTTACCGGGAGCGCTATAAGGCGGATTGAGCAAGAACTTGTTTGCCGGGAATTTCTTTCCTTTCATATTGCCCTGCTGATAGGTTCCGTCGTATTTAAGGGAATCTCCCATGATAATGTTGGTGCTTCCATCGCCCATCAAAATCATGTTCAGTACAGCCAACAGGTAAATGTCATCGCGAAGCTCAATGCCAAGAAGTTGCTTGCAGCGGATGTCACGTTTCTTGATTTCGCGCTCTTGGAGGTCCGCAATATGCGCGTCCGCATCTTCAATCATCAGGCGCATAGAAGAAACAAGGAATCCAGCCGTGCCGGTAGCATAGTCCCAAACATAGCTATCACGGTCTACTTCACACAGACGAGCCATCAGATTTGTGATGTAGCGTGGTGTAAGGACAACGTCATTTTTATCTCCGTCCGGGATAGTGACCCAGTCGGTAAGAACATTGAAAAGCCGCCCGGTAAAGTCAAGATACTGGCTGCCTTTTGTTCTTGCATACGGCAAAATCGTGCGCTGTACTTCTGCATACAAAGTTTTCAGACGGCTTACTCCGTTTTCCGGTATCCACAGCCCTTGCGCGTTGACGAAAACAGTGCTGAGCTTGTTCAGAACGATTTCGCGCTTTTCTTCCGGTAAGCCACGTTCACGCAAAAAGTCTGTAATGCGATTCATAAATACTCTGCCATCGTGACCAGATGCAGTAGTATACCCATGTAGGTCAGATAGCTCCAGAGCGGCAACCTTACCTTCAACGCCAAGCCCCGCCATAATCATGCCTGCCATCAGGTGAACGCGAGAGTTTGCTTCAATATGAAGTCCATCGTGCATCATCTGGTTGAGCCTTTTCAGATTATCGTCAATCTGAGTTTCTGCATTTTTAGTCAGTCGCTCTTTTTCTGCATCTGTGAGCGTTGCATCATTTACAGCTTCCATCAAAGCAGGGATGTTCTCTTTGAACAGCAACTGGATGTCATCGCCCAATTTTTTCGGGACGAAAGCATTTTCTTTGGAAATATAGTAAATCTCGCACTGATACTTGCGTTCAGTTGTGTCATCGTAACCGTTGATGCCAACCGCAATGACAGCGTTGTAGCTATCTGAATATTCAATGATGTTCCGTGCATAGAAGACAGCGCCATTCACTGCATAGCTTTGAATTGTGGTATAGCAGGTATCCCCTGCCTTATGCGGATTCGCAGCGCCTTCTTTGGAGTCCTTCGGATATGATGTTTCAAGCTCTACCTCGCCAAGTTTAGTGAGCTTTAGCAGTTTTCCTTTTGTACCCTTAGCTTCTACCATGACAGGGATACTTTTCAGCGTGGTCGGGTCTTTAACCATTAACTGAAAATCCGGTCTGCCGTAACCGTTTCCTCCGCTCTTAGACGGCGCGGCTTTAAGGGCACTTTCAATCTCAATATTGAGGGTTCCCTGCTCAATGCAATATTTGGTCTTGTGCTGGCTCAACGCCTGCGCAAACCAATTTTTTACTTCTGGTTCAATGCTCTTTGCCATCTTCGTATCCTCCAAAAACAAAACCCCCGATGTCGTAGCATCGGGGGTTTCAAAATCAATCATTTGTCGTTAAAATTCCCAGCAACTCATCGAGGCTGGTCATATACCGGTATTTTCTCGCCATCTCGTCAGGCATCGGAATCAACTCGCTCATGTAGTAATATGCTTGGATATCGTGAGACGTCTACGCTGACAGCAACGGAAGCCGTCTCGTTTCAATCGTTCGAGACGCTTTTACTGCCATTCTTTTGATTGCAGACATTCTTTTTCGCTTTTCTCTAATAGAAAATCCGATGCAGAATTACTCCGCATCGGATGCCTTGTTACTTATTCTGATTAAGTCGTCTATCTCTTCCTGTAGGTCTCTGTTAATTTCCGAGTCGCCCGCCATATCTCGCAGCACCGTCAAAACTGCTCTTACTGTGATGCTGCCTTGGTGATAGCTCTTAATGCACAGGATGCTTTCGACTTATTTTTTCCGTTTCCATCTCTTTTTTTGAGCTCTTGTTTTATGTTTTTTATGTTTTTTCAAAAACTTTTGTATTGTAAAATAGTCACCACTAATTTGACCACAGAAAAGATAAAACGCTGCACCACCATAGCTAATTATTGCAGCGAGATTATGCCATAAGGCAGAATTGCTTCCATTTGCATCAAACACGTCTTCGACTACTAAAGGAAAAAAGATAAAAAATGTAAAAGAAAATGCAAGAACTTCGAAACCAAGAATAATTTTATCCTCTGCGCTTGCTGTTCTTTTTTCCTTTTTTCCTTTGTGCAACACATAAAAATATGTAGCAATGCCGAATATCACTGCCAATATGAATAATACAGCAATGTCTTTGCCCAGTATATCAAAGCTCATAATCGTTCCTCAAAGCTCTATCCGCTTTTTTGCAATATCAAAAAAATCGGCATCTTTTTCGATGCCGATAAAATTCCTTTTCGTATTATTCGCTGCCACGCCTGTCGAGCCGCTTCCCATACAGAAGTCGAGAACGGTATCATCTTCGTTTGTGTAGCTTTTGATGAGCCACTCACACAATGCCACCGGTTTCTGTGTGCCGTGCGCTGCATATTTCTGTTTATCAGTAGCGAATGTCAGCACGCTCGTGGGAAATCGTTCGGTACTGTCATAACCTTTTGCTGTGTATTTCCCGTAATCTTCTGTCATCTTAGAATTTCGTTTATGTTCGACCGTTGAGACCTTTCTCGGATGTCCTGTTGTCTTTTGAGGATTATAGGTCGGCAGTTTCTTGTAGAAAACAAGAATGTCTTCATGTGCTCGAAGCGGCATTCGGTTTGCATTAAGAAATCCAACCGGAGTCGTCTTCTGCCAGATAAGATTGTATCTCCAAGGAATCGTAGTGGACTCCATCAATGTTTTCGTGTAAATCCCGGCCGAGAAAAGAATCACCACTCCCCTATCGGCAAGTATTCTGTCCAGTTGTGACCAAATTCCCTGTTGTTTTCTTTTATTCCATTCCTCGTTGGCGTCCTTGTAGGGAATGTTCTTTTTGAAGCAATGCAGTAAATATTTCTCATAATTGAGATTTTTTCCGTCGCATTCGATAAAATCATCAAACGGCAGCACAACATCCCATGTGTTTTGCGTTATTCCGTATGGCGGGTCAGCCAGAACGAGATTGACAGAATGGTCATGAATCAGCCCGAATGAATCCATGCAATCTCCGTGAATCAACATATAACTACTCATTTGGTAATCTTCCTTATTTGATGCTGTCAGCACACCTCGCTGTAAAGAACAACAAAAAATCCCCCTCGAATTACTCCGAGGGGGAATGTGCTTATATACTACTCGTTTATAATAAGTATATATCGATTGATTTTAAATTGCTATATATTTTTCTTTACGAAATAACGAATAGATTTTTTCACAGAAACGACGACTTATGTTTTGCCTTATTCTTGGTCAGTGATGATGTTTCCGTTGAGGTCGTAGTATGTTTTGGAGACCTTTTGAATAACGCCTGTCAAATCAGAGTCATCAAGCGGATTGCTGCACACGCTGATAACACGGCCTTTAATGGAAACAGTCCAACCAAGGATTGTGTTTAAATCATCCGGCGTAACCCAATAATATTCTCTCGTTTTAGGTGCTTTGGCTGCCACACCATACGAACCAGATACACCGCCGAAACCCATATCGGTGACATAATAAATTTCGTTGCCATCTTCATCCTCAGAGAAGTCGCAGGTCCCTTTTGCAGTTTGGTTAGATTCCGTGCTTGGCACTGAATATAAACCCCAATCAGTAGCTACATAAACGTAGTTATTATCTACTCTTGTAAACAAGGGGTTGTAGGCAGTTGCCAGTTGTACCAAAGACAGGTTTAAATTTCCGTTATCATCGATAATTGGGTACGCATCAGGCAGATATTCTCCGTTCAAAACGACCTTCCACTCATTGTCAGTTGAACCATTCTGAAGAAGTTCTTTTCCTTGTGCGCGGCGTTCCAAGAACTCGTTTTTCTTTGTTTCATCGTCGAAAAGATAAATGCGTTCACAGGTATTTTCTTTGCGAAGAATGGGATGCGTGTTAAATGGATTCAGTGTTCCATCATATTCGACTACATCAGCGCCGGAAATGATGTATTTCTTTGCATTACCATTCTCATCTGTTCCGTCATAAACATAGCAATTCCCGCCAAAAACCATATATGGGTTTCCGTCGCTGGATGATGCCAATGTCAAATTATACTTTTCCTGTTTTTCTTTTTGTAAATCAAAATACGATTTATCCAGAGTATATACGTATCTTTTATCGTACCGGAACGCATCAGAGCTTTCCGGGTTTTCATACGTGAACTCTACGAAAGAAGTATCACTGCCATCAGGAATATTAGTCGCTTCTGCAACTATATTTGCATCGGCTCGTTCGGAATTTTTAATGTTATCGGATTTTAAATCCTCTTTTGTGATATTTCCGGGGAGCGAGGTAGAAATTTCACTATTGTCAGTGTCGCTCGCGGTTTCAGCACTTGCCATGTCTGACCCGCTGCTTTCACTTTCTGCGGAAGACGTTACAGCCTCACTATTTTGATGGTTGCCATCATCTTTGTGACGATTCATACCGACGAAAACAAGAATGATGACGAAAACTGCGATGATTGCCGCAACAATCGCAATGGGACTTGTTTTTTTTCTCATATCTTCACGCGAATTATCGCGCGTTCACTTCCTTTCCATACATATATTATACCATATTTTTGCGTTTTGGTCAGTTTTAGGAAGAGACATCCCATCCATTAAAGCCCCATCCTAAGTAGCCGCCACCACTTTGGTAGTATTTTTGACTCTTCCACTTTTCAAACGGCATTACCTGAATCTGTCCATAGACGCTGTCGATGACACAACCGCCGATGTAAATGCCAACATGGTTCGCACCGATATAAACAGACGCACCATCAGGAGGTGTATCGTAACCCTGTTGTCCTTTCTTGCAAACAGCACTTGTATTATACGCGTTGATTGCGGAACCAAAACTGATACGCGCTTGCCCGCACTTAGAATAAAAGTCTGCAACGAAAGCCTGACACATATTTGTAGCAACGGTACAACCAATACTCTTCATATATCCTGTCAGACCGAGAGGGCTGTTTAATGCGTCCTGCAATTTACTTACGAGCGCTTGCTGTTTGGGCGTATAATCACCGCTATTGAGCGCTGCCAAGATTGCTTGGATTTCTTCGTCGGACATATTACTGACCTGACCAGAACCACCGGGGCCAATCGTTCCGATTTCCGTACCAGTTCCTCCTGCTGTTCTGGGAACCTTATATACTTCCATATACTGTTCTACCTGCTGTTCGATAATGTCAGCAGCGGTCATGACTTTTCCATTCAAGTCTTCTGTTGTTGTATAGTTGGGGTCTTCTGTGCTTTTAAAAGCATTACTGTGGTCGCCAATGTTTTCTGCTGGGTCAATTCCATAGCTCTCATAAAGCGAATTTCTGATATTTGAGTTCAGCTCAAGAGATATTGTTGTGGTGTATGTACGAACCATTTTCATAATGGGACGCTGGGGGTCTAGTTCACCTGTATCTTCTTCGTGGCCCCTTACTGGTTTACCATTTTTGTCGTATTCATCTACGACCCAATCTTTGATTGTTTCGTAACCGACAACATCTTGTACATCATCATATGTAGTGTCTGTGCTTACGACCCACAGTTTATCGCTACCCAAATCAATATTGATACCCAATGCAGAAAGTGCCGTAATGGCATCATCAAGAAGACCATTAGGGCTGATTTCTTTTGCTTTTTTTATCATTCGTTTCAAGCGTTCTGTATCGGCATCTTCTTGTGTTTCATCGTTGCTGGTTGTGTATTTGTAAGAATCTAATGCCATGATGTAAAAGGAAACTCTTTGGAAGCCTTTATTATCATCGGTTGTCATGTTATTGGTGACAAACTTAACATAATCACTGCTTTCAATTCCATCATCGAGCGCTTGCTGCGTAAGAGCATCTTCATCTACCAAGTCATCATATTTATTGTTTGCTCTGGTTGCGGCATTTTTATAAGATTTTCTGAAATATTTATCCAAAGCTGTTATTTGAAGGTTAGATTCTCCCCAAAAAGCATCTGTTGAAGGACTGTCTCCGTAATCTGCTGTGTTTGAGGTAAAAAACGACTGGTCTGATTCGGTTCCTTCGCTTGATAAGTAATCATAAAAACCGTTTGCTGTTGTTTTTAAAGAATCATCTGCATCGCTCATGTCCCATCCTTCCAAGACATTCTCTTCTTTATGATTGAAAGCATCTTTTACGGCAGAAAAAATGCTTCCGGGCATAGCGATTGCTACGATAAAAGGCCCTGCGATAAGCATAAATTGGAAAAATCCAATTACCAGTGCGACACATAGTAATTTTTTAAGGAATTCCGGGTTCTTTATGACTTCTTTTACAGCACCGACAACATTGCCCGCTGCGACATTTCCGGCAACAGCAGCAACAGTTTTTACATCTTTTGCTGTTTGTACAGCCGCATTTGCTACACTAGATGCATCCTGTGCCATACTGTCGCCATATTGTTGTTGCGCCATGTTAACCATTCCACCTTTCTGTTATTTCAACATTGGCCGTATAAAACTATACGTTGCTCACTGCACGCCGCGTGAAGGCTGTTGGTTTTGTGCAGTTCCCATGCCAGAAGCCACGAATGACTTCTGACATGGTATTTTACCGTTTACTTGTTGTCAGACTTTTTTCTGCCTTTTCCTTTGCTCTTTTGAGCATTTCTTTTTTTGCTGGGCAAATTGTCGAAATTTTCTTTTCCGAAGAAAGTATCGATATCGCTCTCTTGTGTTTTTGCTTTTGCAGCCATAAAAGACCGAAGGATATTTTCTTCTGTTGCTTTGCCCTTTCCGAGATTCAGGGCAACCGTTTCGCCAAAGCCATCACTGTCTTTGGAACGCTTTCTTGCACTGCAAGTTCCTGTTTCAGTGTTGATACCAAAGACTTCGAACGTATCTCCGTTTTGCATATCGAAACGCATGACACCGCCAACACCATTAGAAACAGTAACCTTCTCGGCCTCTTTCATTTCAGGGCTGCCACTGGCTTTCATAAAGGTGTATTCCTTGCACTGCATCACGTCCTGCTTTTTATCTTCCGGGATGGGAACGCTTTTTTCAAGAACAAGGGTTGCGTCCTGACCAGTAATAAACGATGCTGTAGGAACATATCCTTCTGTATTTACGCCTGCAGTCTTTGCCATAGCTGCTGCGCCAATAGGTCCAGAATAGTTAGCATTGTTTGCACCAGTGAATTTATCGTACGCTTCCTGCTGGTGAATCAATGTGTCACGGTCAGCATTTCCGTCTCCGGTATTTGCCGGAGTCATCATAGCCGTGGTCATTTCCTGCATGTCTTTTTCAACCTGAGCCTGAGACTGCGTTGCCATAGGTGCAGATGTTGTGGTGACAGAAACCTTACCGTCTTTGTATTCCAAGCAGCCCCCTACCTCAGTTTTGAGTCCGGTATTGGGGTCACGATAAATAATCTGGGCACAAGGTTTGCCATCTACAACGCTTTCTGCGGGATAAACTTCAATATCTCCGTTCTGAGCAGCTTTCGACAAGCTTTCAAGGTTGCAGTTTCCGCTGCTTGCGGCTTCATAGAATACAGACGAAGCGGCAGCAGGGTTGATGCGGGTATCTTCTGGAATAGGTTGAGCATCGGAATTAGCAACAGCATTTTTCAATGTAGCGGCGTCCTGCTTAGCAGTATCAATAGCGTGAATACCTTCGTCTCCAGCCATATAACTTGCAAGAGCGGTTCCGTCCTTTGCAATTTCTGTAGGTACATCAACCCGATAACATTGTCCGGATACAGAGTCATTTACCGTCACAGGTGTTGTTTTTGCATCCGCATCGAGCGGGTTGATATTCGGCGTGCAGGTATAATAACCGCTTGAAACATTGCCGGAAGAATCTTCCGCAAGTCTCTCAACTTTAACGGCACCATCATCCTGTACCCTTGCCGCACTCATGGTTGTGTTAACAGCGCCAGTAGACATGTCACGCTGAACTTTTACACGCGTACCATCGTCGTTCTGGAAGGTTTGTGTATGAATACCATCTCGGATACCGTTATCGTCTGCTTGTACAGCTGTATAATCTGAGAGAAGGCTCAAATCTTGACTTGTTCCTTTTGCGCCCATCATAGCCTGCTGAGAAGCATACAGATTTTCGGAACTGTTGAAATTCGTGTTTTCAGGTACATTTGTACCATTGCCGTTATAAAGTCTTGCTGCATTGTCATAATCAGCAGCAACTGCTTTTGCACCAAGCGATTCGGATGCCTGACGCGCCATCTCAACCTTACTTGCAGCATCATCCGAATTAGCAAGATTTCCGCTCTGTGTAACTTCAAACGATTTTCCGTTTTCAAGAACGTTGCCATCTGCGCCGATTTGGTCATAACGCATAATAGCATTGCCGTCTGCAGATGTGCCAACTTGTGTGCCAGCGAATACTTCTCCCTCACTGTTTCGATAAGAAGGCTTATCTCCCATTGCAGTATAGTATTCGGATTGACCTACAGTTTGCCAATTTCCATTTTCGTCTTTCTTGTAGTTTTGAATAGCAACAGTGCCATCATCATTGACCATAGCGTGCTTTGCTGTCATTTCGCCTGTTTCTTTATTTACAGAAACATCCAGCTTATCGTCTTCTCCGACAGCAGGCCGCTGTTCTCCGTTTGTACCTTCCTGCATGAATTGGTCATTGATTTCTTGGCGTGCCATATTATTCATCTGGTCCTGATTAACATCGTTGGGATTCATATCCAGACGCTCTGCGGCAGTAGCATTGAAATAATTGTCTGTCGCTTCTTTTTCTTGAACAGCTTTATCGAATCCGTCTGTATTGGTCGCCCAATCCGCGACTTCTTCGACATTGTTTTTGTTAACTTTATCAGGAACCTGTACAGACAACGGGTTTTGGGGAACATTTCCATCCTTATCCTTTATCTGTTCAAAGGCTCCGGTTTCTTTGTTATAGGCAAATGTGCCAAGCTTATCATCCTTAATAAGTTTGTTACCGTTTGCATCCGTTGTCACTTCACGACCAGAGGCAACCTGAGACATAACATCTTTTCCGTTGCCGCTAATGGCGACATCGTACATACCATTTGCTCGGCCATTTTTATCTCTGGTTTGAAGCGAAGCGTGAATAACACCATTTGAATCTGTGTATGCTTTTGTTACTTCGCCGTTTTTGGCGGCGTCGGCAATTTTTTTATCCTTGCTATTCGCAAGTGCGTCTTTAATTTGGCTTCTTCCTGCTGCAGAATTCAAATTTGGTGCAGTTGCTTTGCTTCTGTCAGGACTCTTCATTTTCAAATAATCGCCAACGCTTTGTTTATACTCTGCTTCTGCTCCCTTTGCAGCAGCATATTCTCTTGCCATTTGAGGAGCCATCATTGCAAGCGCAAGCGGATTTCTTGCTGCATTGGCTGCAGTATTTGCCATATGTCGCTTGTAATCATCCATTGTCTTGGTGCCGTTTGCAATACCTTCTCTAAGATTCGCAGAATCCTGTTTGAACTGGAATCCACTTGCCGCTGCGGTAGCTGCCGTACTAGCCAATCCAATCATGGATTTACCCATCATGAGGAAATCTTCCAACATACCAGATGTTTGACGGGTAATACTAAGTCCGGCGTTTTGCAGCAAATCGTCAAGTTGCTGTGCCACTTTAATGAAGCCGTATACAATAAGGCCCCAGATAAGCAACTGGTTTGCCTTTTTGTCTCCTATCGCCATCATGCCTTCTCGTACCACATAAACGCACCAGACATTCAGGAAAAGCAAAACGCATTGTGACCAGAACATTCTGAACCATTTTTTGGAAATATCTACTGTTTCTTGGTTGCTGCCCGTAGCAAAAGCAAGAGGAGACAAAACGCAGATGACAGCAACGATAAGATATCGCTGAACCATTTCCAGCGCAAGCTTAATGTAGTTTATACCTATCATTACGACCATGATTAACGCTATAAGCATACCTGGAGCGCCCTGCCAGCTTGCACAGAGGCTGCTTCCTATGTTTTCAAAGATATTGATGCCGGATTTGCTTTTTTCTGCAATGTCTAAAAACTCTTTGACTATTGGGTTGATTTCGTTGTCAAAAAGGAAGAACATTAAGTCTTGTGCTTTATATGTCAATACACCCGTAACTGTAATAGCTACGAACAATTTACTACCGGGAACTGCACGTTTATCACCGGCTGCGACATAATAAAAATCCATCAAGATTGCGAAGCAAGATAATAATATCCAAATAAGGACGCCTATACCGATAATATAGTCGTTTACCTTTGACGCAATCGTATAATCGAACGCGAACACGTCCTCATCGATTTGGACTTTGTATTCTGCAAATGGCAAATATTGTGCCAATTCTGCCATTTTCATGGTTGTTATTTCGTTTATCGGAGAAATAACAATATCAAGTACATTGACGACACATTGGATGATTGTCTTAAAAACGAGCAGCAAGAAAGACGAAACAATAACATCCAATGGATTTGTTATGAGTGTCCCTGAGAATAATGCGTCGCCAACTGCTTCAAAGATACTGGTAGCATAAGCAAAAGACAGACACGTCATCATCGCAAAGATAATCGTGGCTGAAATTGCTGCCTTTTTCATGTTTTTCTTTTTTCTATTGCTTTTTTCAATAGCAGTTATTTGCATGCTTTGTTTTCCACCTTTCTTATAGATTTGGCACCTAAAAAAGCGGTCCTCCCATTCGTAGGAAGACCGCTACGGGCTGGGCCCTTGCCCAATTCTGTTTTTGACTTAGCTGAGCTTAATCTGGCTTGCCAGAGTCTGAACCCAACCGATGATGGAGGGAGTAAAGAACGCCACAAATGCGATAATAACAATCGCAATGAAGCGACTCTTATACTGTGCCGTTTCTTTAGGGTCACTTGCCATCAGACCACGAATCATCGTGTAAACGCCTGCAGCAATAGCGACGGTCAGAACCAAGCCCTGAAAGCCAGTCATAACTGCATTTGCAATCTTACCAGCCTCACCGAACAGCGTTGAAATACCCTGAGCTGCAAAAGCAGGATTTGCGCTGACGAGAACCGCAGCACAAACAGCAAGACTTGCAATAGCGATAAACGCGATAAGCGCTACAACGTTCTTGGTATCGTTCTTACGAACAGCCAAACTATTCATTGGTATATTCCTCCTTTCGTCAAAAATCATCACATTCTGCTGACCCTTTGCCACAACATACACGTTATATGTCGCGTTGCCTATTACACACCACATAGAGGTGTCAGCTTGTGTAACTAAGGAAATCACATAATATTTCCTTATATTTAGGATACTTTATTTTTGGATAATTTCAATACGGATTTCTTTAAGCAAAACGCATTTGTTCTTTACACAAAACGAATTTTTTATGCGCTCTCCCCTCCCCCACCGAAAACAAAAAAAGTGGGCAGCCACAGCTATTGCTGCAGCCACCCACTTTTCAAACACATTCCTTACAGATTCGCGCCGGGAGCATCGACCGACGTTCTTCGGTCTTAGTCCGAACTGCTAAATCCAGTGCTTTCTTGTCACCCACGAAGATAAACTCTTTCTTTGCACGAGTAACGCCGGTATAAAACAACTGGCGCTGCAGCATTGCTTTCTGAGTCATACTTGCAGGCATGATACAGCAGGGAAATTCAGAGCCCTGCGTTTTATGAACCGTAATGCAGTAACCAAGTTCTACATTCTGCATATCCTTGACATCGTACTCGACTTGTTTGTCATCGAATGTGATTTTGAATGTGTAAACACCATCATCATCAATGATTTCGTCGATAGTGCCAAGGTCGCCGTTCATGATTTCGGGCGTATTTTTGATTTGGACTACACGGTCATCCTTTCTGAATACGCGGCTTACATCCACGCCGTTCTTAGACTTGGTGGATTTGGCTCGCCATTCCGGTTTCCCATTCTCAGCTTTATTTACGATATCCTGAATTTTCTTATTCATAATATCCGTACACAGAGGAGAGCTGTTGCTGCTCTTGTAGTAATGAGTAGGACTAAGGACGATACATCCATCGCGGCCATACTTTTTTACTCCCTCCTGATACTTCTGAATAATGATATTCGAGATATTTTCCGTTTCCTTTTCGCTGTCGGGGTTGTGGCAATCGATAAACTGAAATGTTTCATCAGTCGGAAGATTGGACAGCCCATTATTGATAGCGTATGCTGCATCAGCAATAGTGGAGTTGGAACCCTGACGGTAGTTTCTATCCAGAACCGTATACTTGATTTGATTACATTTAATCAAATCGAAGAGTACATTGCCGGGTGTTACCGAAGGGAGCTGGTCCACATCGCCGAGCAGGATGATTTTCTTGTTGGGTTCGTTTTCGATTGCGTTCATAACGAAATCAAAAAGGTGGATGCCGACCATAGACATTTCATCGATAGCAATCAGATTTTCGCTGATTTTGCAATCGTCCTGAGCGGTAAAACCGCCAGCAGCCTTAGAGGGAACAAGCGCACAGGCGCTATGGATAGTCTGTGCGGGCAGACCCGTACATTCAGCCATACGCTTAGATGCGCGTCCGGTCGGAGCCATACAAAGAATCGTTGCGTTTTTCTTGAATGCTTCTTTGTACACTTCCAAACAAGCGCGAAGCGTTGTACTCTTACCAGTACCCGGACCACCTGTTACGATGGAGATGGGATAAGCAAGATTGCGTACTGCTTCTTCCTGTTTTTCGGAAAGTTGAATGGGAGAGTTTTTCTTCCATTTTGCAAGAGCCGCATCGATTTCCTTTTGCTTGCTGGGTCCCCTTTTGATGAACGCGGCAAGTTTGCGTGCGAGATTCCGTTCAACCGTATAATCGTCTTTGGAATAAATCCAATTTCCGCTTTTAGAAGAACCAAATCGAATGAACCGATAGTTATCGACCAACAACTTGACCGACATTTTCATCAGTTCGTCGTTGTGATGGTTCAGCAGCTTATAAGCTTCCGCAACCAGCAAATCTTCACGAACGCAAACAGTATTGTTTTGCCGACATAACTGCTTCTGAGCCTCTACGAGTGCTGCAACATATCGTCTACGAGCATTGGGACTGACTCCCATTGCAAGTCCGATTTTGTCACAGGTTTGAAAAGGCAGAAGCGTAATCAGCTTATACGGTTTCCCTTTAATGACATTAAGTGCCTCCGCGCCGTACTCGTCTGCAATCGCATCGATTTGGTAATCCGGAAGGACAACGTTTTTGTCATCAAGAAAACACCGAATATCGTATTTATATGTCAATGCTTGGCACCCGTGCTTTAAAGCCTTAAGGTCCTTGTCTGTAAGACTTGGAACCTTCTTTTTCAGCTTTTCAGGCTCGTTTGCGCAAACAGATAAAGTGTTTTCGCCAAACGCATTGGCGATAGCTGTTGCTTTTACATTTCCAATACCCTTACAGTTGGAGCGAAGGAAAGCAACAACGCTTTTCTTGCGAGTGGGAATTGAAATATTGGCTTTCTGAACATCAAGGTACGGCTGGTTCCGATTTTTATCGATACTCCAGCAGCCAGTCAGTTCATACGCAATATTATCAATTCCATCCGGGATAAAACCCTTTACGATAAACATATGCGTTGTGCCGTATTGTTTTGTCTTTGCGTCTTGCGGGAGATATAATCTCGCATCGCGTGCATTGACGGTAAAATAGGCAATCGTATAACGCTTATCGTCGCTCACAAATAGATTTTTATATTTGCTCGCGGTAAAACTAACCGTATCTCCAATGTTTGCCACTTCTCTCTCCTCAGTTATCTATAATAAACCAGCACAACTCATCGAGTTTGCCGGGATAACATTTCACATTGCTGTCTCGAACAGCTGCTTTCACGCTTTCTGCACACCAGATAGGTTTATTCATCTCAACCGCTTTCTGAATCTGATTCAGCATAGCGGGAGTCACCTCATCACCGTCAACGGTGACGATATCGGCGGCACGGATAATCCCCTCAATAATCGAGGTTCGGATAATGTAATCCGCTCCAGCGAGTCTGGCATCGTCTTCTGTAAAACACTTGGCCCGAATGCCTTTAAGTGCCAGACCGATGCCAAACTTTTCCCGCTGAGAAGCGTCACTGTTCGGAGCAATGCAGAAGATGTTGACGTGGCGTTTTGCCTTAGTCTTCGTCTTCTGTTTTGCCACTTTTATTCTCCTTTCATTAACGCGCTCGGTATAACTGCTGATAGCCGAGTGCTTCCAGAATTTTGCACGCGCCATCGACATCGCAATCAGGAACTACGATATCAGCAACGCGCCTTCCATTCTCGTAAGCTTTGATTTCTTTTTCTTTGATATACGCAGAAATGACTTCATAGGTTTTATACATTCATTTCCTCTTTTCGTAGTATCTTTACGGATTCATCTGCGGGATACCCACTTTGCCAGCACAGCTGCTCTTCTTGATAGAGAGCGACGGTGCGCTGACTTTCGTCGTAAAGATTCTATTGTAGACATCCTCCGGCAGATTTGCTTCCGCGTACTTCTTGTCGGAAGAAGTAGTCTTTCTGACTGTCTGTTTCAGCACAAACATCGTCTGTCCGTCAGGACTTGTGGTATACGCATCAGGAGCCTGACCCATCGCCTGAATCAGCGGAATCGTCATCTCCTTGCGCAAGTTATCCAAACGGTCGGCTTCCGCCTTGACTTCGCGGTACCGTTCATCCACCGTATCATACTCAACGCATTTCGTATAAAACTCATCGCCGAGCTTGATATTGGGAATCTTTTTATCGATACCGTTGCCGAGCTTGTATTTGCGAAGCGCCTTAATGATGGATTCCGGCGTACCGCACGGCTTCGGTTCATGATGCTTCTCGACATTGTCTTTCCAGAAGGAATCAACAGCTTTCACGAGCGCGTATTCCGCATCAAGGTCACGAACCAAATGGCGAACATAGAATGTATCGCGGTCAACCATACATACGATAACTGCCTCCCACAGACCCATGATAGCCATATAGTGGCGAAGCTGAATCTCGTAAGGAACAGGAATGGCGTTGTTTGCCCATGCTTCTCTATTAAAGAAACTTGTGGTCTTAATTTCGAGCAGAGCATAGTGACCGTCAGGCATCTTAATAATGCCGTCAACATCACCGCCGATGTAAGGGTGACCTGCCATCGTATACATATTCGTATCGGTGATAACTTCCTCATCGGGATGCTGTACATGATACCACAGCCCGACATACTCCTCGGCCATATGCCCCCATGCGGTAATGAGGTTGATATCCTCACCGTCCGTCTCCTCTTTCGGGATGGGGTTGGCTCCGATTTTGTCATAATACAAATCCAGATTGGACTTGTAATGGTTTTTACCAAGCACCGCGCTGCAATCCGAACCGCCGACATAAAGACGGCGATGAGCCAGCCACTTTTCCTCTGCCGTAGACACTTCATCATCCACAAACGATGCGGCGTCCACAAGAACATCGGGACCGGGATAGTTCAGCGGGTCAAGAAAATCAACTGCACGCTTAGATGCGGCATCGATGACCTTGGCTTTCAGCGCATCCAGATACGGAGAAGTAGCTTCCCAATACCGAATGCTCTGACCATGTGCGCGACTGCTTTTACTGGTTCCGTCAAAACCCATTGTGATTTTCTCCTTTCAATAAAAAACCCCGTTCAACTGTTCTTATTGAACGGGGTGAATTGACTATTTGTTTGTTTACAGGTTAGCCGGGGTGTCCTTGTCGAGGAGCTGCCACGGGCTCTGCATTGCACTTACGGCTGCATCACAAGCACGCGTAATCTTCAACTTATCTTCGGGATAGTCGCGGACAACGTAGTTGTATGCATCGCAGACTGCCATATAGACATCCATTGCCGTGCAAGGACCGTTGCCCTTATCCGTAAAGAATACCTGAGCTGCCTCTCGCGCCTGTTCAACAGGCATGTTCACCTTAGACTGCTTCAGGCAGTGCGTCAGGGTATTGTAGCCGTACGTGATAGGCGTAGCCGCAAGCTCGAACAGCATATTTTCCGAATCCTTGAAGTTGGCAAAGACCATTCGCAGGTCGGATTCCAAACGCTCATGGATTGTCTCGGCACCGATATGCATGGTACGAGTCTTGTTCAGCAACGGGAACTCATAGCCATCATCACGAATGAACATCGGACGCATCTTGATGGAAGAAGCAGTCGTGTCGGAGTTCTCCACAGACAATGCCGGGAAAAAACCCGCCAGAAGCTCATTCATGCCGATGGTTTTCATGAAAGTGTCACGATATTCAGCCAGAGACCACATACCGCGAACGCGTTCATGCGTCCAATATCCAGACATAAACTGAGCCTTCTCCCAGTTCTCAGGCAGATAATCCATATTGATGTAGTTGAACAGGTCGCCAGACGGCATCGGCGCGTAACGAGCGGAAACGACAGAACGAACCATCTCATCACCAACCTTTACAAGGCATTTGGTGGAGCGGCGGTCATCGTACCGAATCGTGTCAATGCCGTTATTGATTGCCTTCGCAAGATTAACGGGATTGACGCGGCGCATCCAGCTGTATCCTTCACGGATAAGCTTGGAATACCCAATCAGGCTTTCCGTAGCGGCAAGTCCGACAGGAATATGCTTGCCGCGAACGACACCGTACAGCTTACTGTTATTGGCGGCTTCCTGAACGATTTCTGCGGGAATACTGTACTTCTTTGCATCATCTGCAATGTACATCGGCTCCGCAAACATAGCTTCGAACTGAACATCAGTAATCTGCGTTTCAATCCATGCCGAATGACGGTCACGCTCCTGCAAGAAGTCAACGAAGAGGTCGCTGTTACCCTTAAAGGTTTCGATTGCGTTGTCCTTCCAATATTCGCTGTTCGGGGTCAGAATGTTGTTGTTGGTCATTTTTATCTCCTTTTTTAACAAAAAAAAGAGCGTTCTGCTAAGAACACTCTCGATTAACGATAAATAAAAAACGCCTATCTCGAATCGAGATAGACGCTTCCCATGACGTATTTAGATTTTATGGTATACGCGGTTTGACCCGTGTACTTTTACTTATCATTTATCTAAATTATAGTAACTTTGCAGCAAACCGCAACATCATTTTCGAGATGACTGAAAAAGGCCGCTCCAAAACGAAGCGGCCCCATATACATTAAATTCTCATGATATCTTCTTTCAACCATTGCAAATATCGGTATCGCTCTGCTTCATTCCGGATTCCCTGTAGAGCAAAGGTCACAAACGGCACATCCGTATCATGGTTATAAAGCCACGAATCGAAGGCGAGGGTCTCGAAAATATCATCATAGCAGGTGCTGCGCCGAAAATATTCGATGTCATCATCTTCGATTTCGTAGTCAACCTTTGCACGGATTTCTTCTGTGGTATAGTTTTCCGCTTTTGCAACAGCATTCACAAAGAACGGGATATTGCCTTCCTTCCATTCGGAAAACGGGTAATCATGGTCGCAGGAATTCTGAAAATATACACTCAGCGGCCATTTTTCACTTGCACTTTCAGACGGCATCATGACGATACCGAGCAGCTTGTGCTCCTCCCAATAGAGAAAACGGAAAGTAAACAATGCTTCAAGCCAATATCTGTCGGCAGTATCTGCAAGCACATCAGCCATGCGTGTTTTGCTTTCTGCATCAGCAGTGTATCCGGTACGAACCGACGGAATATAATACCGATTGTCCTTGATAGTCTTTTTGACATTCTTTTCTGTCATCTGAGACTGCGTATATTCCAGCGCAATCTTCATGGCTTCCTGCAAGCTGTTTGCATGCGCGAAGCCCATACTAAAACCGTAACTCATAGAATAATTCTCCTCTTCTTGTTGTTTGGGGTCAAAATGTTGTCTGCCGTTTTTAATACCATCAGAACCAGATACCAAACTGAGGTTCAGCGTCATCCAGCAGCCAATTCTTCCAGTCACGGCAAGTCATCTTGCCAAAGGCTTCATGGTTTCGCAGAATGTAGCACAAAAGCTGCGATTTCTGCGCTGCGCTCATGCCATCAATGACATGCTGACGGTCATTTTTTCTGCCCCAAAAATCCACTGAGTTGCCAAGAGAGTTGAGGTTTTTGAGAATGTATTGTTGCGTATCGTTGTCGGAATCCTCTTTATCGCAGATATACTCTACCATAAAGGGATAAAACTTTTGAACAGCTTCCTGAATGGTAGCTGCCGTAGTTGCACCATGCGATACTGCCCAGCCACATTCCATGCCAGTCATTGGCAATGGAAACATGGCATACATCTCATATCCATCAATCTCAATTTGGCGATAATAAATACGATAAGGAGCGCTTTCGTTACAAAAAACATTCCATCTACTCATTTGTTTCCTTTCTGACATTAAAGGTCAAACCACCAAGGAGTGGAACGCTCTTCCCTTCCCTGTTCTACTTTTTGCCAAGGCGTTTCGTATTTGCCGTGAACCTGCTCGTTAAGGCGCTTGCTGCATTCATCGCACAATGAACCATAGGGCATATCCCATAAGGGTGTTGTAATAAGCTGACCACAGCAATCACATCTCTTCCCTTCTTCTACCTCCGCAACCTCTTTCATAAAGTTGACAGTCTCTGCATCACCAGTAAAAACCAGCGGTGTCAATTCTGCTTCTGTGCGAACGACACGAAGCAAAGTAA
>ERZ779865.552-NODE-552-length-32497-cov-4.799457_pt1 | contig 32497 bp, 29 predicted proteins | sample MGYA00433088_ERZ779865 | MGnify/ENA primary metagenome ERZ779865 (study PRJEB29588, sample SAMEA2151703) | human gut metagenome | biome: human gut; feature: human-associated habitat; material: faeces | place: Denmark | collected 2008/2010 ... | reverse complement strand
CTACTTCATTTTTTCCGACTGTATCAACATAATATCCTCGACACCAAAATGAACGATTTCTATATTTATATTTCAAATTGCCCCATCTTTGGTATATCATTACACTACTTTTTCCTTTTAAATATCCCATAAATGTCGATATACTTAATTTTGGTGGTATTTCTACGAACATGTGAACATGATCTGGACAAACTTCAGCTTCTATTATTGTTACCTCTTTCCATCTGCATAATTCTCTCAAAATTGCACCTATTCTTCGCTTAGAGACCCAACTCAGATAGATGGCTTTACTTCCCTAATAGCGGGACTATGGCTTAATTAAGCAGCAAAAGCAAATTGATTTCTGTTGCCAGATAATTGTTTTTGATCTATGACGCGATCAACCGACTGCGTTCCTTACCCAACCATACCCTGTCGAGACCAATACATCCCCGTATACAAAGTATGTGATAATCACGAGAACTATATTATCACTTCAATAATATAAATGCAAACAAATATTAACGTGTTCCTGTAGAGCCGAAGCCACCTTCATTGCGTTCAGTTGTATTTAATTCTTCAACCTCTTCAAAATTTGCTTGTGTAACTGGAGCAATAACAAGTTGTGCTATTCTTTCAAATGGTTGTATAACTTGGTCTTTATTACCATGATTATGTAATGCTACTAAGATTTCTCCGCGATAATCAGAATCAATTACTCCAACCTTATTTGCAGGAGCCAAGTCACGTTTACTAGCTAAGCCACTACGCGCGTAAATTAAGCCCACATATCCATTAGGAATTTCAATAGCAATTCCTGTATGAATTAGTCTTGTTTCATGTGGAATAATAGTTATTTCGTTTTCCTCGCACGCATACAAATCTGCGCCAGCAGAAAATTCACTACCATATGAAGGGATTTTGGCATCTTTATTTATTTTTTTCAATCTGATTAACATACTATTAATTCTCCTAATTCTTAGTTTAACTCTGATAAAACGATTTCATGCAAAGCAAGTGTCTTTTTCACATCTATTATTCTTTGATTTGTAGATCCTCGAAATTTTAGCATTAAATCTTTTTTAGCTATTTCAAATCTTCCATCCACTAGTACATCTATATTCTTTAAAATCTCTTTTGTTAATGGTGTAGCCGCTCTACTTTCTTTTTTACCAACTAATTCTTCAAAAGTAAAGCCTGAATATATCCAAATGTTTTTATGAGGAAAAACTTCACGAACTTTTTTAACAAGAGACAAAACTTCTTTTTGGTTTTCTGGTTCAAAAGGTTCTCCGCCTAAAACTGTTAATCCTTCAATATAATCGTGATTTAAAGCTTCAAGTATTTCTTTCTCAGTTTCTTCGCTATATTCTTTTCCATAATTAAACGCCCATGTCATTGGATTAAAACATTCTTTACAATGATTACGACATCCAGAAACGAAAAGGGATACACGTACCCCTTCTCCATTAGCGATATCAACTTTCTTAATCTCGCCGTAATTCATAATTATAGATGCAATACTCTTTCTTTAATTTCTTGAGTTCGACCTTGGTTCCAGTATTGCGTACCAATATAGCCACAGGTTCTTCTTGCAACATTCATCTTATTTTGGTCACGATTGTGGCAATTTGGACATTCCCAAACTAATTTACCATCTTCATCAGTAACAATTTGAATTTCACCATTATATCCACATACTTGGCAGAAGTCAGATTTTGTATTTAATTCTGCGTACATAATGTTATCATAGATAAATTTAATAACTGATAGAACTGCTGGAATGTTATCTTTCATATTTGGAACTTCAACATATGAAATTGCGCCACCAGGTGATAATCTTTGGAATTCTGATTCTAACGCCAATTTATTAAACGCATCAATATTTTCGGTTACATGAACGTGATATGAGTTTGTAATATAATTCTTATCAGTAATTCCTGGAATAATGCCAAAGCGTTTTTGTAAGCATTTAGCAAAACGATATGTTGTGGATTCAATAGGTGTTCCATAAAGAGAATAATCAATGTTTTCAGCTTGTTTCCATTTAGCGGTGTAATCATTTAAAGTCTTCATTACTTTTAAGCCGAATTCTTTACCTTCTTCTTCAGTCAATTTATGACCTGTCATGTATAAAACAGTTTCCCATAAACCAGCGTATCCTAAAGAAATAGTTGAATATCCACCATGCAATAACTTATCAATAGTTTCGCCTTTCTTTAATCTTGCTAAAGCACCATATTGCCATAAGATTGGAGCAACATCAGAAGTTGTGCCCGTTAATCTTTCATGTCTAATTTGAAGTGCATGATGGCATAATTCTAGTCTTTCATCAAATATCTTAAAGAATTTTTTCATATCTTTATTAGATGATAAAGCGACATCTATTAAGTTAATAGTGACAACGCCTTGATTGAAACGTCCATAATATTTTGGCTTACCATTTTCATCAACATATGGTGTTAAGAATGAACGGCATCCCATACATGGATAACAATTACCATTTCCATTTTTATCAATCTTGAATTCAAGCATTTTCTTTTCTGAAATATAATCAGGGACCATGCGTTTTGCGGTACATTCTGCCGCTAAGACAGTAAGATACCAATATTTTGATCCTTCTGTTACGTTATCTTCTTCTAAGACATAAAGTAACTTAGGGAATGCTGGAGTAATCCACGCTCCCTTAGGATTTTTTGTGCCTTGGATACGTTGTTTTAATACTTCTTCAATGATAAGTGCTAAATCAGCTTTAGTTTGTTCATCTTTAGCTTCATTTAGATACATATTTACAGATACGAAAGGTGTTTGACCATTTGCAGTTTGTAATGTATTAATTTGGTATTGAATGGTTTGGACACCATGTTTAATTTCAGTATGTAATCTCTTTGCTACAACACTTTCAACCATTTCATCAAATTTATCTTTGCTAAAAGCTTTGTCTTCATAATCCTTTAATTCATTGATAACTTCTTCACGAATTTTTTTACGCGATACATCAACGAAAGGCGCTAAATGTGTCAAAGTAATTGTTTGCCCACCATATTGGCTTGACGCAACTTGAGCAATAATTTGTGTTGCAATATTACAAGCCGTATGGAATGAATGTGGCTTTTCAATTAAAGTACCAGATATAACTGTTCCGTTTTGAAGCATATCTTCTAGGTTTACTAGATCACAATTATGGATGTGTTGGGCAAAATAGTCCATATCGTGGAAATGAATAATACCTTCGTTATGTGCTTTAACAATTTCATCTGTAAGCAAAAATCTCTTAGTAATATCTTTAGATACTTCACCAGCCATATAATCTCTTTGTGTTGAAACAATAACTGGATTCTTATTTGCATTTTCTTGTTTTGCTTCCTCGTTATTTGCTTCAATTAAAGAAAGTATGGACTCATCTGTGGTGTTAGATTTTCTTACAAGCATTCTCTTATAACGATAAGTAATATACGCTTTAGTAACAGGGAAATTACCATGTTTCATAAGTGATTTCTCAACCATATCTTGTATTTCTTCAACGCTTAAAGCTCGTTTGATTGTTTTACATTTCTTTTGGACATCCGCGACAATATCTTCAATTTCTTCTAGGCTATATTTGTGAGCGTCATCCACAGAATCATTCGCCTTGATAATTGCCGCTTTAATCTTATCTAGATTAAATTTGACCTCTTGTCCTCCACGCTTAATAACTTTCATAAAATAAATCACCCTTTCTCATTTTCTTAATATAGATGTAATTCATTTAAAAGTATAATTTAATTAACAAACATAAAACAAGATAGGCAAAAATAAACCATTCGTATTTTGCATTTTGTAAAGCTTTGTTTTTTTGTGAAAAAGAGCAAAAATTACTTGTTTTTGATTATTTTTGATAAAAAGTTCACTTATAGTGTGCAAAAATCAAATTACTTTAAATTTTTTTATTTTTACCAATTGTAACCATAATTTAATTATCATTCAAAAAAAGTCCCTTCTCATCGGCGTTTTAGAGAGTTTTAATATATAAGCAAATAAATTTATGTGTCATTTTCGCTTTGTTTTTTTTGTGCTAAAATTCGCAAACTGGCTTATTTGATCATAAAAAAAGCCCAACACGCTTAAACGCATTAGGCTTGTAATCAATAATCTGTAAATTAATTTGAAGTAGATACAGGAGTTACTTCAAGAACTGCTGATAATAACTCGTTACCAAATTTAACTGCAACTTCGATATATAAATGTTGTTCGCCACTTAATCTATATGTTCCTAATTTTGTAGCTAATTGAGTCATATAGTTAGACTGTAATTTTGAAGGATCAGCATCGTAAATTGAATAATCAATTACTTGACCTAACGCTAACAAGATACTGTTATTAGCAGCAAATATGCCAGCGCCAATTGGATTATAAGTGGAAATCTCATCACTAATTCCTTGAGTTGTAAATTGTGCAGGATTAAGTCCAGCAGATTGTCCACCAATAGTTAATCTCATGCCAGCATTTCTACTTGTCTCAGATGGATGTTGTAACAATAATGCAAAACTGATTTGGTTTGTACCTGGTTTATAAATTGTATAACCAATTTTTTTCATAATGTTATCAATTGCTACTGCATATGTTGTGATATCTAAGTTATATGCTTGGAACCACGATGATGTAGGTGTTAAGTAGTTTGTAATTTCTGATTTTGCATCAACGTTTACTTCACAAACTACAGAACCAGAATCTGAAGCAGCTCCATAAGATTGAATATTCCAAATTGAAGGTGCGCCTGCTTTTCTTAAAGCTGTATTTTCAATTATAAGTTTCTTTGCTTCCCAAGTTGTAACTGAAGCGCCCCATGTTTCTTCAATGATAGAGTCTTTGAATTTTAAGACACCTGTAGAGAAGTTAACTTGAGCACCTGATACTAGATATTTAAAGTTGACATTATCAAATAAAGCATTAACGCCACCTAAGATAGCACCATTAGATCCACCAGAGTTCATTGTAGGATGTTCTAAATCGCCTCTATTTGAGTCACCAATAACTTGCAAATCTTTTACTGTAAAGACTGGCTCATCACTATTAGTGTCACTAAAGTCATGTACTCTGAATAATCCTTCTTGTGGATTAACAACTGGTTCAGTTGTTTCTCCTTGTTTAATAGCACCTGCTTGAGTTCCTACTAAACCAGGAATGTCATCATAGCTTCCTTCTTCACTTGGAATGAAAGCAACACGTTCAGGTAAATCTTGAGCATCTATCAACATATAGTTACCATTAACAACTAATGGTTGTAATGTGCCATAATCTGTACCATAGTGGACACCGCCATATCTAAAATACATAGAACCTTGGAATTCAACTTCATCACCAGCAGCAGTTGTGTTGTATGGTACTTTCCTTTGGTACTTTGTATTGAAATACATTTGGTCTTCATCGTATTCAGCTTTAATGTTGTGTAATAAGTTAATGTGAGTAATTGTATTATCCTCAAATAATGTCTTAAAATCTTTATGCGTATATGCATTATATCCATCATTAATGAAGTATGTTTGAGTTACTTTATCAGTTGTGAACGAAGTTTCAATTGTTAATATAATTGATTTACCAATTGCTGTTTCTTTAAATGAGATAGTTGCGTCATCATTTACAGTAACTAATTCTGCTGCAGATGAATTATCTTCTAAAGTGAAGGTATAATTTATTGTTTCATCATTCATCAAATGTTTATGGGCTTCTGTAATTTCGATTTCCTCTAATTCATCAGCTTCATAAGTATTATTTGTTTCATCATACTTCCAAGTTGTGTAAGTCAATGTTACATCTGGCTTAAATGCATTCTTTGTACCTACTTGATAAGGAGTAATAGTTTCACTTCTAAAGTTTTCATGGTTAGAAGTTGTAGCAAATGTATAGTCACTACCGGAAGCTACGCCGTATACATCATAAGAAATAGTAACTTCAAATGAATCTGTTCCGTTAGTTAATGTTACTTTGCCTGGTGTAAGAGCACGAACAACTGCTTTAGTAGTTTGTTGTTCAATAGCTATGATTTCTGCATCTCCTGACTTAACAGTTACTGCTGCGCCTGGAATTTCTTTTGATTCACCAGTTGTCATTTTTACTGTTTCGACACTTGGTCCTGGGATAGTAGAATTTCCTGAAGTACTACCTCCAGATATTGGTGTTGATAGTGATGGTGGCACTACTATGCTTGGTGTACTACCACTATTATCAACTAATCCGTCACATCCAGCCAAGAGCAATGCAGCACTAAGGACAGATAAGACTTTTAATTTGTTTTTCATTTTTTATAATTCCTTTCGTTATTTAAAATTTAGTTTCCTAAGTTATATTTAAATGATCTTTTTGCTTCTTTACTACCATCTTTTGTTCTAATGGTAAGTTCGAATTTTGAATACGTTCTCGACTGAAAATCTATTATTATCACTCCTTTTCTATTTGCATCTAATTTCACAGAAGCTGGCGTTTCAACGTCAAATCCGTTAAAGCCACTTTCTAAGTGATCTTGTGCTTGCAAATCCTGATTTGTTGCATCATCAGGAAATATATAATAATACAATTCCATAGTTTCTTCAAGTTGTGTCAAAGTTGTGAGTCGTTTTGTCACACGATCTTCGTATTTGCCACCTTCATGATTAACAAACACGATTCCTTCAACAGGAATTGAAGAAGGCACTTCTGTAGCCTTTATTCCGAAGAAAGAAACAACAACTATGGATAATATAGATATTAACGTAGCAATAAAAGCAATAATTTTTCTATTCATTGTTATTTTCCTCCTTATAAAGCTATATCATCAAAATAAACATTGAGTCTATTAATAAACATTGCACCTTTTATAACACAGAAAGCAATTGCAATTAAAAGCAATCTAATCCATGTTTCCATTTCTTGTCCTTCATATGGATAATGCGTAAAGAAGAAATATGCAAGAATTGTAAAAAGGAACGCTAATACAAGGCCAAGAACGACAGATGTCGTTACATTAGAGTTGTCATTAACAACTTCTTCACCTGCTTTATATTGATCAATTTTTGGATTTAAAATATCAAGTTCTAAACTCCAGCAAATATGACCAATATTTACAAAAAACAATATTATGCAAATAAATATTGCTGCTTGAGGAGTAACGTATTCGACATTACCTAACGCAACGCCAACTCCTACGATTGATAAAGTAGATAAAATAATATTAACTGTCATTTTAGCAAGACAAATAACTTTTGTATCTGCAGGAGATATTTTCAAAAGATAGAATTCAGATCCTTCTCTTGATATCGCTGATGCAGAAGAAACGTTAGATGCTGTTAACAACACAATAGAAATAAGAATATTAATACAAACAATCAATACTGAACCAGTTTTAGATATGTCTAACGCATTGAATATTTTATTTAAAGCAAATAGTAAAAGTGGCAAGATGACAAGATACATAAATGTATTAAGTACTTGGTCATCGCTTCTTAAATATGATTTAATTTCTTTTTTCAAAAACACTAGGAAAATATTCTTTTGTTGTTTCATGCTTGATTTATAAACTTTGCTAGAACTAATTTCTGTTGCAGAAGATGAAAGTTTAAAGAAGACTCTAAAACATACAAATATACATAGGACTAATAAAACAGTAATAATTCCAAAAATAATTGCAAAAGATAGCCATGAATCTTTGAATAAGAAATTGCGCACACATTGCGTAAATATTGTGAATTTTTCAACAGTTATATCAATAAAGTCACTTATATTTTTAACAATTTCGTACCACAACTCTTTAATTGGTAAGTTTGTTGGTAATTTGCCTACTAAATTAATGACTAGAATGAAGCCACCCACGATTAGACCAACTGTAAGTAAAGATTTTAAGAAAGGCACTCTTTTAAATAAATAATCTAAACCCACAAAAGCAATTGAGATTAATCCAGAGATTAACACAATAAATAGAGGGATAAGAATAAACATTAAACCCAAACGCAAAATGTATGCAAAGGTAAGGCTATATGTGAAACTCTTTAAAAAATAATATCCTAAAAACATTGGCACAATAAAATACGCCATTTTCTTAACTTCTCTTATATATCGAACAAGCAATTTTGAGGCAAAAACCTCACTTGCCTTAACCGGCATTGATAATAGAATCATATTATCTTTTGATTTATATAAGGTATTAACAAAACTACTCGACATTTCTAACACAGATAAGACTATAAACGCCAATAAAATAAAAGCAACGTGATTCATACTTAAGATTGATAAAACCGCACCAAAGACATAACTATCTAAAAGTCCTAGCACAATCCTAAATACGAATATCAAGGCTATGAAACTTGCAACTCTTAAGAAAGCAAATAATACTCGATCTTTTGTATTGTAAGCTTTTAATAATCTCTTTGAGTTTCTAAATTGCATAGAAGTTAAGGTTCGAATACGATTGAGATATGGATGTTTTAAAAAGAATTTATTAACTTGAGCTTTAATAAAATTGACCACACTAAAAATAGCATTTTTAATGCACGTTAAGCCTTTCTTTATTCCTTTCCAAACATTTTTCATTTCAATTACTCCTATTCATCGCGATCAGCGTTTTGAACATATTTTAAGTAAATATCTTCTAGTCTAACTCCTTGTTTTTTCAATTCTCTCAAGTCAAACTCGCCCCTGAGTTGACCATGTGAAATAACACATATTTTAGTACAAACATTTTCAACAACATCAATAACATGACTTGAGAAGAAAACAATGTTTCCTTTTGCAGCATGTTCTTTCATACATTCTTTAATTTGATAAATACTCTTTGGATCCAAACCAGTTAAAGGTTCATCAAGAACCCAAACTTTTGGATTGTGAATTAATGCCGCAATAATAGTTATCTTTTGTTTCATACCATGTGAATAACTCTTAATTGGCTTATCCAAAGCTTTAGTAATTTCAAACAATTCTGAATATTTCTTTAATCTTTCTTTGCGATCTTCCGTAGAAACTAAGAACAAGTCTGCAATATAGTTTACATATTCTCGACCTGTTAATCCTTCGTAAACTGCGTGATTATCTGGAACATAACCGATAAGCATTTTAGTAATAATTGGCTCTTTGGTGATATCATGACCATAAATACTAATAGAACCTGATGTAATTGGTTGAGCACCAATTAAACATTTGATAAGAGTGGATTTACCTGCACCATTATGACCTAAAAAGCCATAAACATCACCAGAATGGATTTCTAATGAGAAATCATCTACTGCTTTTTTCTTATCTTTACCATATATTTTTGTTAAATGGTCAATTTTTATCATTCCAGGTTCATCTCCTATCTTTTCAATTTCTTGTCTATAATCGATTTTAACTTTGTTCTTTTCATTCGCGAGCAATTTTGCCTTTTTCATTCTTACCATTAAGTCATAATGACTATCGCTTATGCGGTAGAATAACGAATACACAAACCATGTACCTAACGCTAAGCCACAATAGCCAACATAAATAACTAGCCAATACCAAATATAAATTATCATATCTTTGCCGTTTTCGCCTTTACCAGCAATAATCAGCAGGTATTTTTCCTGATCACGCAATGGCTTTAAGAAGCCCACGTGGCTAGCAATTTTATCAGTATTTAAGAAGAAATAGTTAACTCTTTCGCCAAAATAAGCATCAATTCCCGCGACAATAAAGAAATAAAGAGAGAATATCACAACAGAATATGCCCACATCTTAATAGTTGGGCGCGAGAATATCTTAAGTCCTACTGCTAATAAAGGCAACAAAATAATCGTTATATGGTTATGCCAGAATCTCATATTAACAAAATAGAATAAATCTCCTGTTGTTTCTGGCATAAGTGCTGCTAATAAGCCACCTAAAACATTAATTAAATAATTGAAATAGAAACATGGTTTATTTCTAAATACAAAGGCAATAAACATAATAACTACGGCCATGTTGCATAAGTGGAATGGTAGTGTCGTAATGTCTTTAAACATTACAAATTCGTAATATGAAAAATAGCAATAGAATGATGCTAAAGCAATTGATAAACATAAGAAATATCGAGTTTCATATGATTTATATCTAAAAATAAACATTAAAATAAATGGCGTTAAGAAAATAATGTAAAGCATAATACGATGTGGCAAATTCAAGTCAATTGCCGCAAAATTTGCAGGGCCAAAGAATGATAACATAGTAGAAAGTGGAGCACAAATGATGCTTAAAAACAAATAGACAAATAATATTCTCCACACCGAACTCCATTTAATAGATTTAAGTGTGCTAACAATAAACTTTTGTTCAGGTTTTTTATAGTCATACATAAAATAAATAACCCAATTGAGGATAGAAATTAACAATACTAATGCATGCTCAGTGTAGAATTGAGCTGCTCGGAAATATGTGGTTATTCCATCTACCGCTCCAGGAGCTAAATATATATGATAAATAATAACATTAACTAAAAGCAGATTAATAACTGCTGTAATTGGGGCAAAATATCTAACAGCTTTCTTTAAATAAGGAATATTAAAAAATGACGATGTTATAACAAGTAAACAAGTTCCGTTAGTAAACATTCGAATTAATCCAATGGTTACGGCACGCCCTCTATTTACTATACCTGTCGATCTATCGCCAACTATTTCTAAAATTGTATAAGCTGATTTATCCCAATAATCCTTGCTTAATGTTCGCCACAAGAACACAAACGCAAAAATGATACTAAGGACTTTTAGTATCGTTACAAACACATCTTTTTTAAGTTTTAATTCCCTACGGGAATGATTGATTGCGTTTTCCATATCGCTATTATACCCCAATGCTCAAAAAAAATAAACATATTGTTTGTATAGACAAATTAAAAGGCGCCACTATTCGGCGCCATAAGTTAAATATGTCAATGCTCTTTGATATGATAAATTGTCTTTACCTACGACAATTAATACATCATTTGCAATAAAAGTGAAATCAGGACCTGGTGATACAATTAATTTATCGCCACGCTTAATTGCCACTATCGTTGCCTCAGTATAATTATAAAAATAAACATCACCAATTGTTTGGTTTATAACCCAGCAATCATCTGTAATTGTTAATTCGTGAAATTCAATATCTTTTACGCTAGTATTGCTTGTTTTTTTCACTAAAAGCGCAATATTTTTACTAATTTCCTCGTTTAATTCGTTACGTTTTTTAATCAAATCATTTGTTTCTTCAACTAGTGTGTTATCCGCACTTGTTTCCTGCATTTTTTTTAAGAATTTGCTGGCGTTTGCCTTTGAAATAACAATGACACCATATCCATGTTTAACTCTTACGATATGTTCAGAGGCTAAAATATTAATGGCTTTTCTAATGGTTTCCGAAGAGACATTATATTCACTTGATAAAAGTGTTCGACCTTTTAAAACATCATCAACTTTGATTGTCTCAATTTCAATCTTTTTTGCTAAGTCTTTAGCTATTTCGACATATCGTGGATCAACTTTCATAAAAAAAACACCTCGTTTTGTATATTATAACAAATTTTGTTAATGTTTTTACCATATTTAATCAATCGATTTTATTTGCTATTTTATGTTGTTGAAATTGAGCACTATTTCTTATATAATTATTCATTGAAAAGGGTGATGTTAATGAAACCAATTAAATATATATTTAAATCTTTGTTCAATAATAGTTTAATTATTGAAGGAAGAAAGAGAAAAGGACTTGAAGCACTTATCGTATTTATCTTAGCTATGATAATTGCTTTAATACCTTCTACAGTATCTATTGCTTCTGTCAAAGGTTCAGCATTTATGAATAGCAATATCAATGGTGTCGATACTGCTCTTGTGGCATTCTCAAAAGAAATGAATACTAAAGGCATTAAATTTACTGTCGCACAAGAAGAAAAACAAAAAGTCTTAAAAGTAAGCCAAGACGATATGAAAAAATGGGATTACACCGACGGATACTTCAAAACCGAAGGATATGATGGTGAAAAGCTAAAAGAAAGATTGAGAGTCTATCTAATGGCAGATAAAACCACTGATGATATCACTGAAAAAGTCAAAGAATTACAAGCCCAAACTTATGATTCTGAAAAAGAAGTCTCAAATGAAAATATTCCAATGGCTTCTTATATGATTATAGGAAAAGATATCACATATATCTCTATTTACACTAAATCTGCAACAGAATGGAAATCACCAACATCTACACGTTATTTTAATTATAATAGTGTTGATACTGGCGAAATCATTTCTAATTACACTGGCGAACATGCTTTAGAAAATTGGAAAACATTCTTCGATAAAGGATATCAAAGCATCAAAGTTAATACATTATTTGCACAAATCGGACTTCTTGCTGGTATCAACGCTTTAGTAAGTTTATTCATGGCTCTTATGATTTTTATCTTTACTAGAGGCAAGAAAAATCCATTCCGTGATTACAAATTTACCGAAGCTCTCAAGATTGTGGGTATCGCTTCTCTAGCACCAAGTCTTCTTGCTTGCTTGTTTGGATTTATACTTCCACAACAATTCAGCACAATGGCATTTATGATTTTATTAGGAATCCGAATTATGTGGATGACTTCTAAAAATTTAAATCCTGCTGTAATGGCTAATAACTAAGCTCAAAAAAAGCATCTACACTCTTGAGATGCTTTTTTTTGCTACTTAAATAACAATGCTTTTATTCATAAATTTTATTATTAATGTATTTAATAAATCCTAATACATAATATGTCAGTATAATGTTAATTGGAAGCTGTATCATATTCTTAGCAAAACGTATTGATAAGTAAAATGCGAAGCCCTTTCCATACATTATACTGCACCAGTAAGTTCCAAGTAATACATTTACAAGTAATGTATCAATTGTAAGTGCCGCTGCACATCTTAAAAGGAACTTAAAGTCTATAATCCTTAATATACCTTTCTTCTGACCCTGTTCATCATACTTTTCAGCTACCTTCATATTACAGCCATAAAAGAACAGACCATATATAAATCCAGCTAATGCCGCACTTATTGTCCAGCCAGGAAAATATGCACCTGTAGGCTTAATAACAAACTGAATCAAATCTCCAAGTCCACCACACACAAAGCCCATAACTGGACCAAACATATATCCTATTGCACAGTTGGCAAGAAAGGATACTGAAATTCTAAGTGTTGGTGTTACCTGAATTGATACAAACACAGCTAATACTGTGTGCAGAGCTATCAATAATGCCGCGGCAACTATTGACTTAATGCTCTTGAATTCTTTTGCAGAAAATGCAAAATTTCTTAATAAAATTGACATAAAAAACCTCCTTTGCAGTAATCTTCGCTCTACATAGGAGGTTATTCGCCGTAGTATGTAGCAGCGGGATGCGGATTATGTATCGCAAGAAAACTTTTCGTCCAAATGGCAACTCCCTGTCCAGATGGCACTTAACGCACATATTCCTACTCTGCTTTTTTATTATTGTTCAAGCGTTATTATATACATACACTTTACTGTTGTAAAGTGTTTTTTTGTATTTTTATGCATACATTTATCTTGCTATCCTCTGGACAGCCGGAATTTTATAATCTGAAGCGTAGCTTAAAAACTGCTGTAAACTATTTGGTGTCTTATACATATCAAGTATTTTCTTCATAAAAGCTATCGTACTTTTCTTATATTTCATATGTAAAAGCACATTTACAGCCGCCTCATCATTATAGCTGCATGCAAACTGCTTGGCATACCTAGCAAACTTCAGCTTATCTAAATTCTCGATATTATGATAATTCTGCAAAATCTCCAAAGCCTCAAGCACTTTGGAATTCTCAAAATCCAGATCAACCTCTGGTCTTTTAACTATTATATTGCCAAGCTCACAGGTTCTTGTTCTTATCACAGTTGAATACAGCTCTATCTTATCGCCCTTGTAAGATGATATCATATACTTGTTATACAGCCTGTAGCCTATAAACATTCCACTGTCATTATTATCTCCAAAGAAATAATTAAGCAGTAATTCTTCTATGTTCTTATCACCATCAGATGTCTTAATATACATTCCTTTTCCAGCTCTTAAAATGTAACCATCCTCGCACAGTCTTTCTATAGACCTGAAAAAAGCATCGTGGCTCATCCTGGTAAATCCCTGTTCATACATTGCATTAGCAACTACAACCGTACCTTCTGGAATATTATCAAAATATTCAATCATTTTATCCCTGAACTTCATACGCTTTATCCTGACTACTTAACTTCTTCAAGATTAATAGTTTCTGTGTTGTCCTCAGTAGTATCAGCGTTACCTGCTGGCTTAAAGCCGTCTTCTGACTTAACTGTTTCTTCTGACACAGCCTCTTTCTCGCTCTTGTTAATAACTTTTACGTCTACATCTCCTGACTCTGGAAATGCTTCTTCTTCATCAAAATCATCTTCTGCTAATATATCTTCTACATCATCGTCGTCCACATAAAAATTAACAGGAATAATATCAACCTTGCTTAATGTTGCTTTTCCAATTACATATACTGTATGAATTCCTTCTTCATCAACATTTTCTACAAGATTATGAACACCTGCTATTCTCTTTTCTATGTCACACGCCACATTAACACCCTCTGGAAGAATGATTGTGACATTACTGCATACACTTTCAAAATTAATGTATACATCTTTTTCAAATACAGCAAGACCAAGGTCAAGAGTTGTATTAGAAGCTACTGACTTTATCTCACAGCCAACAAATTCCTCGTCTTCTACTTCAACAACCTTCTTCTCACATATTGCATTATATTTGCGGACCTCAAGATCTGCACTATCCTGTTCTTCCTTTGTATAACGGCTCTTAGTTGTCTTATACTTCTCGTATGCAACTTTACCAGCAACTACTACCGCACCAATACCTACTGCTGCCTTAACAATGCCTGATTTCTTCTTAGCCATAATTATTCCTCCTTATTATACTCTGTCTGGTTAATGATAACATACTATAATATGACACCGGTGTCAAAATATATAACCCTTCGTCACTAATTATAGGTGTTGCCACTGTGGCACCACCTGACTGTGCATATATTTATTTGCTCATTAATATCTGCTGTCTTGAATATACACAGCCGCAGTAATTCTGTCTGTATAATCCATATTCCTTTGACAGCTCAATAGACCTCTTATAACCTTCCTGCTTCTTAAAATCCGAAAGCAGGTAATTAACACCATATTCTTCCTGAAGCTTTAAGCCTGTCTCATTAAGCTTTACACTGTTCTTTAATGGGCTGATTGTAAGAGTTGTTGTAAAATAATCATACGCCTCTGCCTTGGCAAGTTCTGCTGTCTTTCTTAATCTTAATTCATAACATTTAAAACAACGCTTACCGCCTTCCGGCTCTTTCTCAAGACCCTTAACTTCCTTAAAGAATACATCCGGTTCGTAATCACCCTCGATGAATTCAACTTTGTTAGGGGTATCAAATTCTTTTATAAATCTTATCTGCTCTGCAACTCTTTTCTTATATTCCTCATCACTTGATATATTCGGATTATAATAAAATACTGTAACCATAAAATACTTCGATAGAACTTCAATACAGTTACTACTGCAAGGTGCACAACAGCTATGTAATAATAATCTTGGTACTTTTCCTTCTTTTTGAAGCTGTCCTGCAAGCTTTAGCATTTCCTTATGGAAGTTTCTATTCTCAAATGGTACTGCCATAAAGTCTCCTCTAACCAACAATCTCAGATAAAGCACTTATAAGCTTATCCATCTGCTCATCTGTACCTATTGTAATTCTTAAATAATTATCAATTCCTGGCTGTGCAAAATATCTTACAAATATATTCAAATCCTTAAGCTTTTCAAATATTTCTTTAGCTGGAACACTCTTATGTGTAGCAAATATAAAGTTAGCCTTAGAGTCTGGGAACGTAAATCCAAGCTTTGTAAGTTCTTCCTTAGTTCTTTCTCTTGTAGCTGTTATTCTTTCAACACATTCCTCAAAATACTTCTTATCATTGATTGAAGCAACACCCATATCAATTGATGTCATATTCATTGTGTATGAATTAAATGAGAATTTCACATCATTAAGTGCCTTTATAAGTTCTTTTGAACCAAACGCATATCCAATTCTCATACCCGCCATAGAACGTGACTTAGAAAATGTCTGTACAACAAGTACATTATCATATTCATTCACTAAATCCTTAGCTGATACTCCTCCAAAATCAATATATGCTTCATCAACTATAACTACAACATCTTTATTATGTTCAATAATATCCCTTACACTGTCAAGATCCATTAAAAGACCTGTTGGAGCATTAGGATTAGGGAAGATTACACCGCCATTTTCTTTATAATAGTCTTCTGGAACAATCTTCATATTATCATCAAGCTTCTGCTTCTCATATGGTATACGGTACAGATCAGCCCATACACTATAAAAAGAATATGTAATATCCGGGAATAATACCGGCTTCTTTCCATTAAAAAATGTAAGGAAACACATTGATAACACATCATCTGAGCCCACACCGACAAATACCTGATTATTATCCATTCCATAATAATCTGCAATGCTCTTAACAAGCTTAGTCACATCAGGATCCGGATATAATCTGCAACGGTCTATATCTATTGCTTCCATTGCTTTTCTGACATTTTCTGATGGTCCATATGGATTCTCATTAGTATTAAGTTTAATAACATCCTGAACCTTAGGCTGTTCGCCCGGAACATAAGGTTCAACCTTTCTTATATTACTCTCCCAAGCTTTCATTAATAATCCTCATTTCCGCGTACATTTTTCGCATATTGATTTTATAAACCCATCTCTTTAGCAACTTCTGCAAAATGTGGGAGTGAATTAATTATTGTATCGTATGATACGCAGTAAGCCATCCTTACAAAACCAGCACAGCCAAATGATGAACCAGGAACAATAAGTATATTGTGCTTCTTAGCTGTATCACAGAAAATATTCTCATCTTCTGTTGGTGATTTGACAAAGAGATAAAACGCTCCTTCTGGCTTAACACATTCAAAACCAAGCTTTGTAAGTCCTTCGTAAAGTGCTTTTCTGTTCTTATCATAAGCTTCGATATTAACCTTGGCATCAAGACATCTGGCAATGACCTTCTGCTGTAATGATGGTGCATTAACAAATCCTAATATTCTTGTTGCTACAGAAGCGGCTGACTTCATATCATCTGAATCTGCTGCTTCATCTGGAATCACAAGATATCCGATACGCTCACCTGGAAGTGATAATGACTTGCTGTATGAATATCCAACTATAGTATTATTGTAATATTTAGTAAGATATGGAACTTCTACTCCATCATAAGCAAGTTCTCTGTATGGCTCATCAGCTATAAGGAATATCTCTATGCCTAATTCTTTCTGCTTGTCTTCCATAATCTTAGCTAACTTCTTTATTGTATCTTCTGAATACACAACTCCTGTTGGGTTGTTAGGATTGTTGACAATTACAGCCTTGGTATTCTTGTTAATAAGCTTCTCAAATTCATCAAACTTTGGCTGGAAAGTAGCTGTATCTGGAGATACTGCAACAAGCTTTCCACCAAAATTACTTACATAATTCCTATATTCTCCAAAGAATGGTGCAAATGTAAGCACCTCATCACCAGGATTGATAATTGTCTTAAGTATTGTATTAAGACCACCTGCAGCACCAACTGTCATAACAATATTAGTGTAATTAAAATGTGTATCAAATCTCTTATTAAGTGACTGTGCAATCGCTTCTCTTACATCTTCAAAGCCTGAATTGCTCATATATCCGTGAAGGACAACTGACTCTTCCTCATCAACTATATTCTTGATTGCCTCATTAACTTCATCCGGAGCCGGCACATTAGGATTACCTAATGAAAAGTCATATACATTTTCTGCTCCATATATCTTAGCAAGCCTGTTACCTTCCTCGAACATCGCTCTGATAACTGAGCTTCCTTTAACAAGTGCTTTCATTGATTCTGCTATCATCTTACTTGTCCTCCAATTCACATAATTATATAGATGTATTATAACAAATCTGACAATTTAATCAATTGCCTGTTGCTCTATTTTTGAATACTGCGATTACATTTTCTGCATAATATACAGTTTCATACTGTGATGAATTCAGGTAACTGCTGACATTGTAATAAGTATCGCTGTATCTTAAGTCCAAAGCTATATACTCTGTCTGTTTGTCGGTATAATATAATTCATACAATATCTTATGCTTTGATAAACTGGCACATAAAAATGTTGTCGCTGTAACACTTGCATCGTCAGGAATTGTACCAAGCCCTTCATTCATAGTATCAATCACCCTTTTATTATTCTCGTCCACATAATTAAACGCATTATCAAGCCTTGATACATTGAATGCCATAAAAAATATAACAACTGCCATAGCTGTCATACGAAGCATTAACATTTTCTTCCTCACATCCATATCGCATATATTAATAATTAAAAGATATATAAGAAGTGCACCCGAACCAAATGAATAGTGAAAATATATGCTATGGAAATATTCATAATCGGACATAAGGTTAAACATTATATAAGGTCCAAGAAGAATAAATCTGCTCCACTTTCTTGTACATAATGGTATGAACAAAAGAACACCAAGTGTCTTTAATATATAAGCAATCTTACTTTTATCCATAATCTGCGTAATTATATACGCTGGATTATTAATAACCGTCTTTAATATTCCTGTTATATTACCATTACCTTCCGCAATCATATTATTAAATCTGTCAGAGATTATGCCCGTTCCTATTATCTCAATTATCTTGCAGGCAATGACAAAATACACTATGGATAATATCAGTATAATAAATCCTTTTTTATACATTCTCTTTCCTATTATCATATAAAGGGCCATGAACATAAGAAATACCGGTGCATCTTCCTTTACAAGGCATATAAGTATTGCAGATATTAATATTCCTGTCATATTATCTTTTTCCATATATAGCAGAAATGTAAATATAAGCACTGGAAGAAACATATTCTCGTGTATATCATAAAAGCATCCGCCGCTTATAACCGGATAAAAAAAGTATATTATACATATTATTAACGCAGCCCGTCTTGACATTCCTTTGTACTCAGCAAGCCTGCAAAGTGGAATTACTGCTATTGCAATGACTACTGCCTGCATAACCTCAAGCGTCACCGGTGATGATACAAGCATATAAAATGGCAGTATCGTATAAAACATTGGTGATATATGCACACACATATGTGACATAAGATGATCTCTCTCACTTGTATTTAACATTCTGCCCGTCGTCTTCATATAGTGAAACATCTGCGAAAAAAGTCCCATATCAAAATTAGGTGAGCCAAATGACAGATAACGGAACACCATACATATACTTATAAATGCTGTCATAACACCTGTAACTATCGCAACACCTGTGATATACATTCTTTTACTTATATCTTTTATATCCGCATTATAAGTGGTGCTGTCACTAATATATCCCTTGTAAATCTTGTGCACATAACTATATGAATATACAGCTGCCGCCAGTACAACAAGTGTCATTCCAGCCACAAAATACACATCATTATATTCATATACACACACGCAGGCATATACCAATACAACTCCTGTTAATAAAGTTCCCTCAAGAATACAGGCTTTAAGCCTGTTATTATCCTGAAGCTTTTCAAATATGGCATATAATACTATTGTTAATACCAGCGAGCATATAATAACTGAAACCATATCAACATTTTTAACGTATGACAGGCTGTTTATCATATACCTTCTGCTATTCATTATAAAACTCTCAACTAAACTAACAAAACACCACGCCATAATAAATCTTATGACGCAGTGTTCTAATGTAATTGTATTTCTTAAATTGTTAATGACCCTATACAATCTGCTCTTATCCATCTCGCCTCTGTCCCTCTTGTTAAATACTATTAATGAATTCAGACAAAAACATTATTGCCGCTCCTGTATCCGTTCTCTCTGATGTACAACTTGAAATTGAAAAATATCTTCCATCTGTATCAAAAGAATATTTATCAGTAAGTCTTTGTCTTATATTCTCTTCATATTCTAACAGATATCTTGAAACAAATCCACCAATTACTATATCCCTGTCAAATATAACATACAGATTATTAATTCCTGTTGTAAGATTATCAAGATATTCATCAAGAACTTTGACGCATTGTGCATCACCCTCAGATGCTTTCTTAAAGAATTCATCTATCTGTATGCCAAGGTCTGATGAAAGATTTCTTGCTGAAAGATAACTTTCAACACAGCCCTTCTTTCCGCACATACATTTTCTTCCGTCAGGATATAAAGTCATATGTCCAAATTCACCATATCTGTTATGCTCTCCCTGCACAATCTTATCATTGCTTACACACGCACCACCAACTCCATCATTAATCATAAGATAGAATTTGTCGTGATAGGACTCGTCCATATGAGCATTTTCATTCTTATGGGAATACCAGTAATCAGCAAATGCACTGGCTCTTGCATCGTTCTGTACAGTATAATCATACTTAAGACGACTCGTAATGTTATCAGTCTTATAGTCTCTTGTGTTAAGTGGTGGAGATGAAATTATCATTGTATTATCACTATTGAATATACCCGGCATAGTTATTCCTATGCCAAGTATATTATCAGTATTAATATTATTCTCCTCTATTATATCATCGACAAGCTCTGATACCTTAACTCCATAATCACTTTCCGGGCTGAATTCAATATCAACACTTTTCTGGCTTCTTATCTCTCCATTAAGATCTATAAGTGCCACCTTTAATTCATTAGCACGGACGTTAACGCTTATTGCAAATCTTGCATCAGCATTTACCATAATCATCTGGGCTTTTCTTCCTCCTGTTGAGTCAAAACTACCCTCCATAACTATAAGCCCTGAATCTTTTAAAAGCTTGATATTCTGGTTGATTGTCGGAAGTGACAATCCAAGTGTATCCGCAATCTCCTGCCTTGATATTGCACTGCTGTTATATATAAGCTTAAATATTCTGTTCTTATTATACTTTCTAACCTCTGACGTTGTTATTTTCTGTGATGAAATCATTTATTCTCCAAATACTGCCTTATAATCTTTCTGGAACTTCTCAATACCTGCATCTGTTAATGGGTGATGAACCATCTGCTCAATAACCTTATAAGGAACAGTTGCTATGTCAGCTCCTGCAAGTGCACAGTCTGTTATATGTATAGGATTTCTTACACTTGCACATATAATCTCTGTCTGGATATCATAATTAGAAAATATACCAACAATATCTTCAATAAGCTGGATACCCGGCTGTGATATATCATCAAGTCTTCCAAGGAATGGGGATACATATGCTGCACCTGCTCTTGCTGCTAAAAGTGCCTGATTAGCTGAAAAGATAAGTGTTACATTACACTTTATTCCTTCTGCTGAAAGCACCTTAACTGCCTTAAGGCCTTCTACTGTCATAGGAATCTTAACTACCATATTAGGATGAATCGCAGCAATCTCACGGCCCTCTTTAATCATTCCTTCCGCATCTACTGTAGTTGCCTTAACTTCACCACTTATAGGTCCATCAACAATACTTGTAATCTCTTTAATTACTTCATTAAAATCTCTGCCTTCTTTGGCAATTAATGATGGATTAGTTGTAACTCCGCAGATTACACCCATATCATTAGCTTTTCTGATATCATCAACATTTGCCGTATCAATAAAAAATTTCATAAAACCTCCATTCTGCATATACACTATCTGTTATTATTATGCCAGATACATCAATTACATTTTCTCAAATACCCCTTTTAATGCAGGATATATGTCTTTAAATGTATTATAACGTGAATTATACCTGTCTGCAATGTCTTTTTCCGGCTCGATTGTCCTACATATTCCAACAATGCTGTCTGCCGCCTGCTTAACATTTTCATATTCACCAGCCGCCACCATAGCAAGCATAGCAGCTCCCATAGACGGACCCTCTTCTGACTTTAACAGATGTACTTTAATTCCCAGCACATTAGCCATAATTGTACACCAAAGCTCACTCTTAGCACCACCACCGCACATCTTGGTTTCTGTGATGTTAATTCCAAGCGACCTGGCAATCTCAAAAGAATCCCTTATCGCAAATGCAACACCCTCAAGCACCGCCTGTGTCATATCTGTCCTTGTGCTGTCCATAGTCATTCCTGTAAATGTTGCTCTTGCAAGCGGGTCATTATGTGGTGAACGCTCTCCCATAAGATATGGAAGAAAATATACATGATTATTGCCAAGCATATCTTTAGTTATATGTGACTGTGCTTCTTTGTAATCTGTATCCTTTAAAATATTATCCATCCACCAGCCATTGCAGGAAGCTGCACTTAACATACAGCCCATAAGATGATAATAGCCGTCCGCGTGGTCAAAGGAATGAAGTGCATTATTATTATCAACGCTAAAGTTACTGCTTGATATAAATATTGTTCCGCTTGTTCCAAGAGAAATATTGCACATTCCGTCCCCAACAGTTCCAGTACCTACTGCCGCAGCAGCATTATCACCTGCTCCAGCAGCTACACATACATTGTCTGGAAGTCCAAGCTCCATAGCAGCTTCTTTAGTAATACAGCCAACCTTTTCGTAGCTTTCATACAAAGCCGGAAGCTGTTTTCTTGAAATTTTGCATATGTTAATCATCTCTTCTGACCAGTCACGCTTTTTAACATCTAATAAAAGCATACCTGACGCATCCGATACATCTGTGCAATGTACTCCTGTAAGCCTGTAGGCTATATAATCTTTAGGAAGCATTATCTTAGCAATCTTTTTGAAATTGTCAGGCTCATTATTCTTAACCCAGAGAAGCTTAGGAGCCGTAAAGCCAGCAAATGCTATATTCGCTGTATATTCTGTAAGCTTATCCTTTCCAATCTCATTATTAAGATAATCACATTCCTTAGTTGTTCTTCCATCATTCCAAAGAATTGCCGGTCTTATTACATTATCATTCTCATCAAGAATAACAAGACCGTGCATCTGACCTCCGAAGCTTATTCCTGCAACCTTGTCCTTATCTATATCCTTTATAAGCTCTTTGATTCCCTCACAGGTCTTATCATACCAGTCTGTCGGATTTTGCTCTGACCAGCCTGGCTTTGGAAAGCTTATAGGATAAGTCTTAGATACTGTATTTACAATATCACCTGTTGGTTCCATCAATATCAGCTTAACCGAAGATGTCCCAAGGTCAACACCTATATAATACATACCACACCCCATTTCTATAAACTATTATCTATTTACGTTATAATCTTAACTATGCAAAAGGATTTTCTGACTTATAAAGCACGCCTGCCGGCTGGTTATATGATATGTCCTCAACGCCAAGATACTTAAACACATCAAACAAAGCCTTTCCATAATGTCCAAATGCTACTGCCCCATGATGAGGATAATTCTTCTCAACAAGCACGTGTCTGTAAAATCTTCCCATTTCATTAATTGCAAATATTCCTATAGCACCAAATGAACGTGTTCTTACAGGAAGAACTTCACCCTGTGCAACATACGCCCTTAACTGGCTGTCTGAAGTACTCTGTAACCTGAAAAATGTAATATCACCAGGTACAATATCTCCCTCAAGTGTTCCGTTAGTAACTTCTTCTGGAAGTGAACGTGCCATAATCATCTGGTTCTTCATCTCACAGAATGAAAGCTTGCACGCTGCTGTATTGCCACAATGGAAGCCCATAAATGTATCCTTAATTGTATAATTGAATCTGCCCTTAATATCTTCTTCGTATATATCTGATGGAACCGTATTATTAATATCAAGAAGTGTAACAACATCATCGCTTACAACTGTTCCTATGAATTCACTTAAAGCTCCGTATATATCAACCTCACAGGATACAGGTATTCCCATAGCTGTAAGACGTGAATTAACATAGCAAGGAACAAAGCCAAATTGTGTCTGAAATGCTGGCCAGCATTTTCCTGCGATTGCAACATATTTTCTTGAACCCTTATGTGCTTCTACCCAGTCAAGAAGTGTAAGCTCATACTGTGCAAGCTTCGAAAGTATCTCAGGTTTCTTATTACCTTCTCCTAATTCCTTCTCCATACTCTTTACAACCGCTGGAATTCTCTCATCTCCTGCGTGATTATTATAGCTTTCAAAAAGGTCAAGCTCTGAATTCTCTTCTATCTCAACGCCAAGATTGTATAACTGGTTAATTGGTGCATTGCAGGCGAGGAAATTATTAGGTCTTGGTCCAAAGCTTATAATCTTAAGATTATTTAACGCATATACAGCCTTTGCAACCGGTATGAATTCGTGAATCATATCTGCACATTCACTTGCTGTTCCTACTGGATATTCCGGAATATATGCCTTAACTCCTCTTAATTTCAGGTTGTAGCTTGCATTAAGCATACCACAATAAGCATCTCCTCTGTTACCTACAAGGCCTCCATTAGCTGATGTTTCTTCTGCTGCCGCAACGAACATCTTAGGTCCGTCAAAATATTTAGCAAGCATAGTTTCTGCAATTTCTGGTCCAAAATTACCAAGATATACACATAAAGCATTACAGCCAGCTTTCTTGACATCTTCTAATGCCTGCTGCATATGTATCTCGCTTTCGACTATACATATTGGACATTCATATATTTCATCTGCATTATATTTGTTCTTGTAAGCCTCAACTAAAGCTTTTCTTCTGTTCACTGACAGGCTCTCTGGGAAACAGTCCCTGCTCACTGCCACAATTCCGATTTTAATAGATGGTTTGTTATTCATTGTAAAATCCTCCATTTCTGTAACACCCGTTACTACAAGTATGGGGACACATCCTGCTATATGACGTATCCCCTTACTTTTAATAAATACATTTTAAAAAGTTACTTATATAATATTATTTTTTTGTATATTTTGCAATACATTAAGCAGCTTTTATAAAAATATTTTATATAAATCACTCAATTATTCACTAACTAGTTTTATAACAATTATTTATTATCTGGTGTATGCCACTTCCATTCCTGTACCTCTGGAAGGTCCATACCATACTCACTTATATACTGCTTATGCGCAACTAAAGTATCTCTCATCTTCTGGAGAAGATATGAACCCTTGTTGCCAAGCTGTGGAAGTGCATTGATAACAGCCTGTACAAGATGATAACGGTCAATCTCGTTCTGCACTCTCATATCAAATGGAGTTGTAATCGTACCCTCCTCCTGATAACCGAATACCTGAAGATTTCTGTTATGTCTGTAATATGTAAGCTCGTGTATAAGTGTTGGATAGCCGTGGAATGCAAATATAATCGGCTTATCCTTTGTAAATAAAGCGTCATAATCTGTATCTGACAGACCGTGAGGGTGCTGTGTATTAGACTGTAACTTGAATAAATCGACTACATTTATAAATCTAATCTTTAAATCAGGCATATTATCTCTTAATATTGTAACAGCCGCAAGTGCTTCAAGTGTAGGTGTCTCACCACAGCCGGCAATTACCACATCTGGTTCTTCACCCTGATCGTTACTTGCCCATTCCCATATGCCAACACCCTGTGTACAGTGCTTAACAGCCTGTTCCATAGTAAGCCACTGTGGTCTTGGGTGCTTAGATGTAACAAGCACATTGACATAATCACGGCTTCTTATGCAATGGTCAAAGCAAGAAAGCAAGCAGTTAGTATCTGGTGGAAGATACATTCTTACCACATCCGCCTTCTTATTAGCTATATGGTCAAGGAAGCCTGGATCCTGATGTGTAAATCCGTTATGATCCTGCTGCCATACATTTGATGAAAGAATAAGGTTAAGTGAAGCAATTGACTGTCTCCAAGGAAGCTGTGAACATACCTTTAACCATTTAGCGTGCTGTGCCGCCATAGAGTCTACTATTCTGATAAATGCTTCATAGCTTGCAAAGAAACCATGACGTCCTGTAAGAAGATATCCTTCTAACCAGCCTTCACACATATGCTCTGAAAGCATTGAATCCATTACACGTCCGTCCTTGGCAAGGAATTCATCATTATCCTTAAGAACATTATTCCAATCCCTGTTAGTCTCCTCAAATACTTTGCCTAATCTGTTAGACATTGTTTCATCTGGTCCAAAGATACGGAAGTTCTTAGTTTCTTCATTTAACTTGAATATATCTCTTACAAAACCTCCAAGTTCAATCATATCCTGACCATCTTTTGCTCCTGGGAAAGGTACGTCAACGCCGTAATCCCTGAAATCTGGAAGTCTTAAATCTCTTAAAAGCTTACCACCATTAGCGTGAGGATTGGCACTTATTCTGTGATCTCCTTTTGGTGCAAGTGCTCTTAACTCTGGAATTAATCTGCCATTTTCATCAAACAATTCTTCTGGCTTATAGCTTTCAAGCCAATCATTAAGCTGCTGTAAATGTTCTGGTCTATCCATCATAATTGGAACCTGATGTGCCCTGAAAGTCCCCTCAATTTCCTTGCCATCAACAACCTTTGGTCCTGTCCAGCCCTTTGGTGTTCTAAGTACAATCATAGGCCAGAATGGTCTTTCTGTCTTACCTTCTTCTCTTGCTTCTCTCTGTATTTCCTTAATCTCCTCAATAACAGTATCTAATGTCTCTGCCATCTTTCTATGCATTGTCATTGGATCATTGCCCTCAACAAAATATGGTTTCCAGCCACATCCGTGGAAGAAACTTTCTATCTCATCGTGTGATATACGTGAGAATATTGTAGGGTTGCTTATCTTATATCCATTAAGGTGTAATATTGGAAGCACTGCTCCGTCTGTCACAGGATTGAGGAACTTATTAGAATGCCATGCTGTAGCAAGTGGTCCTGTCTCAGCTTCACCATCACCAACAATACAAGTTGTTATAAGATCCGGATTGTCAAATACCGAACCAAATGCATGTGCTATCGAATAACCAAGCTCACCACCCTCATTAATTGAACCTGGTGTCTCAGGTGCAACGTGGCTTGATATTCCTCCTGGGAACGAGAACTGTTTGCAAAGCTTCTTTAATCCGTTCATATCCTGACTTACATTCGGATATACTTCGCTGTATGTTCCCTCAAGGTATGAGTTAGCTACAAAGAAATTGCCGCCGTGACCAGGACCGGATATAAGCACCATATCAAGATCATACTTCTTAATAGCTCTGTTCATATGACAGTAAACGAAATTCTGACCCGGAACTGTACCCCAGTGACCTACGATTTTCTTCTTAATATGTTCCTTCTTTAAAGGCTCTCTTAAGAGAGGATTATCTAAAAGATAAAGCTGGGCAGCTGCTAAGTAATTGGCAGCTCTCCAATATGCATCCATCTTTTCAAGATATTCATCTGTAATTGGCATCTTTTCAACACACATTTCTTCGTTCATCCTTAACCTCATTTCTATGACAATAATATTGCCACTTAATAATTGTTATCTATTTCAAAATCACTTCTGTAAATATCTTTTATAAATATATTTTACAAAAGTGATTTTATATTAGCACATCTTAATCAAATGTCAATATAGCTTTCACAAAAATACATAAAAAATACAAGCACTATCACAAAAGGCTGTCCAATATTGATATGCCTCTTTACCTGACACAAAATGTTCTGTAAAGATTAGCCATATCATAATCGGACAGCCTTTATTTTTAACATAATTACAATTTATATTATCATTACTATTTCATTATTACTGCTTATTAAATATAGCATTAAGCTTTGGGACTTTATTCATAAGTGCCTTAACAATAAAATAAGCCGCTACACCATATAATGCACCTGTGATTGTACCGACAAGCACATCTGTTGGATAATGTACTGTAAAGTACAGTCTAGAAAATGCTATAAGTGCCGCAAGTACCAGTGCCGCACTTCCTTCCTTCTTTCTCCACATAAATATTGACACTGCCGCAGCAAACGAAGCTGACGAATGTCCTGATGGGAACGAATAATCGTGAATAGAATTAAATATTCCATATAAATTCTCGAATTCATTGCCAACAACAAAATTCTGTCCAACTACCCAGAATGCTCTTGGTCTTGCCCATAGATGCTTCATTATTCCATTACAGAATATAAGCGACAATATAAGTGCTATTGCCATTGTAAGCCCTGCTTTTTTATATTTCTTAGGAAGAACTGTAAGCATAAGCACAGCTAATACTATCCAGAACCAGCCTGCATTCCCCAATGTAGTAATCACATAAAATATTGGATTAGTTATTGGGTTATGTAATGTTTCAAACCAATGTAATATCTGAATTTCCATTATATAACAGCCACTTTTAATGTGGTCTCTCCTTTCCACAATTGACCTAATATATTAATCAATTGAAATCATATTGTGGAATTATAAATGAATATATATATATTGTCAATTTAACTTTACAGCCCTCTGGCATATACATTTATTCTTTCTTCCCTTATATCCATAACTGTATTCTGCTTCAATTGCTATGTCATACAGCATTGCCGTCCTGTCCGCATATAACAGCGTAACTGTATACTCTGCATCTGAACTGACAGCCTCATTAAATGACTTACAGAAACTTCTCATAAGCTGTGTTGTAAATACATCATCTGGAATATCATCATATTCACCCGTTATGTAACCATCTGACACTTTATCCAAAGCATAATCAAATGCCCCATTAATACTGCTGTTCATCTCCATATTACAGTAATTATCACTGATAATCGAATTATGTATAATCACAATCAGAATAATAATAACCATCATTCCAGAACTACTTATTATTAATCTCATATCACTCCTTATCTATATTACATTGCGCCGACATCTCAATTTAACGTGGCAAATCCATATTTGTATTTATTCAATCCCCATCATCTTTATTTCGTAGAGCAAATCCAGATTTATCCTTATTGTGCTGGGACGTACTACACCGCCATCTCAACCCTTACAAGTGCCTTATAATCACACAGCTTATTAAGTCCGAACAATCTCGACTTTACAGGATATTTAATATTCAGGCGGTAATAATCATAATCTGCGGCTGCATCGAAATATTCATAACTTACATCTGCCCCATATTGTGCAGCTATCTCGCATACCTTTTTATTAGTATCATAATCAATATCCCTGTGTTCATAACTTATGCCATTTATCTGGATTACATCTTTTATATACTGCTGTACCTCACTGCCTTTGCTTACACTTTTATTAACAGCAATAAAATCCAGCGATATCAGACATATAAAAGAAAGTATTACAAGATATGCCGAAGCTTCTACTATTATCTTCATTATGCACCTACCTATAGAACAGCTTTGCAAGCTGTGTACCCTCTAATACAGTGCATTTGTTCATACATATCCCTAAGAATGTAAATGCTATTGCAAGTCCTGTAATACATATAATTACATCACCATATTCTTCCAATAAATATTCCATTATACTATCCCCTTTCATTTCTTAGATTGTATTTCAATTAAACTATTGATTTATATTAAATATCTATATCAACCACCAAGCATTTTATCAGCAAGCATTGCGTACATATTTATCATTGATAATATAAATACTATAGCAATGCACGTCTCACCTAATTTTTCTAATATAAAGTCCATGCCAAGCCTTTCTCCACCTTTAATATTACCAGCAGCAAATCTTTACCTACTCGTCACTAATGATATTCTCTTCCACCTTATTAACGTATAGACAGACACAATCTTTAACAATATTAATATTACACATTACAAATACAGTGTTATAACAAGCATCATATCAACAGACATTTTCAATGCCATAAGAAATACAGGTATGTATTCCATAAATTTAAACAAACTTATCCTGTCCTTATAAGCAATCTCTGACTGCTTGTTTATAAGCTCGTTATTTCTCTGTATTAAAGAATTAATAGTTTCATCTACCTGATTGTCTGGCAATTCCGATACTGAATATAATGTTCTTACTGTCGACATTATATCTGTCTGTCCATACTCCGACAGAAATTCATAATATGGCTTAATATCTGATGGGTCTGCCTCTATGTCCCTTATAAAAGTATCAAGTGAATTCTTAATTATATACGGACTTTCATCGTAAGTATCTTCAATTGCCGCAATCAATGGCATATTCTCAAGATTAAGTGCAACATTTCTTAACCAGTCAGAAAATGCCTGTCTTAAATTGTTAGTAAGCTTTTTCATTGCAGACTTTTTATTAATCAACGGATAAATAACCATTACAGCCATTGCCATAACAAGATATACAAATATAAAATAAAAACCATTAATAAACGCCAGGCCTGCCAATATTCCAAGCCCTGTTATAACTGGAATTATCTTCTCAATTATATTCCATACATTGGTTTTAAACACAAGCTTATAATATTTCCTGCTGTTAGTATCAATATCTTTATCATTAAGAATTTCATATCCGTAATGTTTATTCGTGAAAGCATAGAATAATATACATAACACAAGGAATATCACTGCTGTCCCCTGATACAGCCAGTCATCAACTATGTTTCCCTGTCCGCTTTTATATCGGTTAAGCATAGCACTCATAAATATTGTAAGACCTGAAAGCACTATGCTTATAATAACTCCTATGGTTGTATCCCTTTTTACATTCTTGATTTCAAGCTCCTGCCTGTATATTCCTTTAATCCACCTGTCAGAGTCATCAAGAAGCACTCTAAGTGCATTCTTATACCTTCCACCTCTCTTTTCAATTCCAATAATAAACTTATGAAGTGTCCTTATACGGCTGCAATTATACTCTTTCTCTATGATATAAAGTGCATTAGCATATACATCTTCTCCCATACCATATTCAAGCTCGTCCATAGCCTGCTCTATCACCCTGCCAAGAGTGCCGCCTGCTATCTTGCCTGTATCTTCTAAAGCTGTGTATATCTTAGGATTTCTCATAAATGAATACGCCATCTGATGGAGATATATATCAACATCCATAAATCTTTTAAGCCTGTTATTATTGTAGTACCTTTTTCTTATAATACCCGGAATAACGCTTATGGACACAAGACCAGTAATTATTACACATACAGGCTTAAGGCCATATATCATACTTATTCCGAATATCACAAGAAGTCCTGTTGTTATTGCTAAAATATATTTCTTCATTGAGAAATCATATCCATACGCTGATATATCTTTAATTACTGAACGCCCCGAAAAATATCTAATTAACCTTTTCATATATGTTCTTTATGCCTCTCCTTTTAAATTTATCAAGAATATCTTCCGGGACAGTTTCGTCTGTAAATGTGCCGTCTTCGTATATTACACAGCAGTGATTAACAGAATTGCACCTTGAAAGAAAACCTATCTGCTTAATCCTCCTTTTCTCGTGCTTGTCACATTCCACAAGCACAACAAGATCTATATATTTGTATACACTATTGATAAATCTTTCATTGACACTGCTGTTGCCAAGCATATTGTACATTCTGTCAGGCATATCCCTTACCTCATCCAGATGCATAGTTGTCATACAATATGAACCTGTAGACAAACTGTTAAGCAGATGTGCAACTTCTGGTCCTCTTGACTCTGACAGCAAAATCCAATCTATATTATGTCTTAACCCAGCCTTTATGATATCCTGGTATGTAACCTTGTCATCCACAAAAAATTCAACACATTTTTTATTAGGATTAATCTTTCTATAATGTATCTCCTGATTATCCTCATATACTCCTGCCTTCTCATTATGCGGAATTTTCGTTGACAGATACTTTACAAGCTCTGTCTTTCCTGCGTGTGGCTGTCCTCCCACAACTATGCTAAGGTGTGCAGTAACACTATTCTCCAAAAGATTAATAATGCTTTCCGGGGCATAATCTGACTCAACTAAATCCTTATGCGAAAATCTCAGATATTCTGGTATCTTTCTTATAGACATACTTTTCTTGTGACACCTTGATTCGTGCCATATAGAAATTCTAAGCTTCTCTGTATTGGCCTCAAGAATAGGTCTGCTTCTGTTAAATGAAACACCCATTATATTGGCAAGCTTTATTGATACATTTTCCACATATCTGTCACTTAATTCCTTGCCTGAAATATAACTTCCAATGCCAAGCTCAGTTATCCAAAGATTATAACCATCCCATTCTATATCCGTCACATTATCATTATTTATTTCCTGTGCTATCTCACTGAATAATTCATCTTTATTCTTTTCAATAATGTCTTTTAAATCTTCTTTATCCATATTCCACCCCATTTACTGCACACCTGCTTAATTATTTCATAGCTTCATATATCTGTGACTCATACTCAATATCTTCTATCGCTCCTGTTGTCTTTCCACTTACTATTGTCACAACCGCCGCTGTTAAAAGTAAGGCTGCAAGCACACCAGCAAGTGCAACAACAACTTTTCCATAATGTTCTATTATATCGTGCAAATATATATCCTCCTATAAATATATCTATTGATTATAATATATCAGATTATAATAATCCTAAATCCTGATATTCTATAATCAATTAAACTTTAAATTAACGGGAAACTCCTGTATATGACA